>Ga0207671_10000067_pt1 | contig 162184 bp, 147 predicted proteins | sample KBSC24metaG_FD_184352 | JGI IMG/M metagenome (GOLD analysis project Ga0207671, IMG submission 184352) | Corn rhizosphere microbial communities from Kellogg Biological Station, Michigan, USA - KBS C2-4 metaG (SPAdes) (version 2) | ecosystem: Host-associated > Plants > Roots > Rhizosphere >...
TGGCTGGTAGAAGCGATGTGTGCTGTCGTTAAGCATGGCCACCACCTTTACTTTGTTTATAAAACCGCCGGTATTAGCCGTATCAATTGGGTCGCTTACATAGTTGAGGCCTACGAAACCTATAGCGTCCGGATTTTTAGATACATAATCTACCACCGCATCATTACCCTTTGCGGCAAACACATTATTGCCCAGCTTTTGCCCCTGCAGCAGGCTGTCTGTTATATACCTTACTGTGCTGGAGCCCTGATTGTCGAAGACTACAGTATATTTCTTTTTGTACACTCCGGTGAGTATGCCTTTCAGCGCGGGCATATCCAGCAGACTGTCCTGTGAACTGTTATTCACTATTATGGCCACTGCATCTTTTGCCAGGGCTTCAGAGCTTGGCGCTATCTGCTTCTGGTCGCAAAGTTGTTTTTCTGCCGCCGACAGCTGCCTCGTTACAAGGATGATGCGTGCTTTATTATCAAAAAAATCTTTGAAGCAATCTGCTTCTGATTTATAATGCACAATGATATGTGCATTGGGATAGCTACTGTCAAATACTTTCAGCTGCTCTTCTATAACAGGTTTGTAAGTTTCATCGGCAGATATATCTATAGTGCCGGTGCTAATGGTATCCGGGTGCTTGGGTGTATCGTCGCAGGATGTAATTACCAGGGCAACAACAAATAGATAAAATATGCTTTTTAGTGTTTGCATTTCAGGACTGCAATTTTAGCTATAATTTGAAAAAAATACGGCATATCATACTTTCTTGTAACATTAATTTAACAGGTGCAAAGATATATTAAGAAAGCAGTGCACAATAAAGATTTCCGGTTAAGAACTTATCGCCTGCGTGGTTTACTGCGGATGCCCTGTATGCCCCTGTAGATACGGAACACGCCATAGAGGAACATGAGGCCACCCAGTATATAAGCAAAAGTGGAAGATAACTCCATGGTGCCGAAATATTTAAGAGAAAGAATGGCGCTGGCAATGACTATGTACAGCACGCCCATGCCGAGATCAAGGGTGTGGCGAAAACTTCTATAGGGACCGCGCTCATTATTTTCTTCGTAACTCATTATAAGTTCAATTTAATATATAAAACGAATGGGATGAAGGTCTATTATTAGTTAGAGATACAAAAGCCGTGTTTTTCCATATTAATGGGCAATACCACTGCAAATTTATATTTCTGTGACATTACTAAAAACAAAAAGAGACTGTGGGTTATACAGTCTCTTTTTAAAATCGCTAAAGCTGAAGTTATTTCTTCTTAGCGGCTGCCTTTTTAGGACCAGCATTCTTAGTAGCTGCTTTTTTAGGAGCTGCTGCTTTCTTTGGAGCTGCCTTTTTAGGAGCTGCTTTCTTTGCTGCTGCCTTTTTAGGGGCTGCTTTTTTAGCTGCTGCTTTTTTAGGAGCTGCTTTCTTTGCTGCTGCTTTTTTAGGAGCTGCTTTCTTTGCTGCTGCTTTTTTAGGAGCTGCTTTTTTTGCGGCTGCTTTTTTTGCTGTTGCCATAATTGTGTGAATTTAAGGGTTAAACAAAAAAGTTGTAAAAAAGTAGCGCCGAGGGGGTTAGGCCTCGGCGCTTAGTAAGTTATGCTGAAATTTCTTTTATTGATATTAACGTCTTATTGCGGGTCTTGCGAAATTCGACTATACCATCTTTAGTTGCGAATATGGTAAAATCTTTTCCCAAACCTACATTTTCACCCGGATGATAAACTGTACCACGCTGGCGAACTATTATGTTTCCTGAGATGGCAGGCTGACCACCGTATATCTTAACACCCAGGCGTTTGCTTTGGGAGTCGCGGCCGTTCTTTACACTACCTTCACCTTTTTTATGTGCCATTTTTTATTCTTGTTCTAACTATTTACAAATATAATAAATAAAATTAAGCAATATCATTGATTTTTATCTTAGTAAGATATTGACGGTGACCATTCATTTTCTGATAACCCTTACGGCGTCTCTTTTTGAATATAATCACTTTATCTCCTTTAAGATGCTCAACGATTTCTGCCTGTACTTTAGATGAACCACCTAAAGTAACATTAGTATCATTGCCGCTCATCAGAACTTCTGAGAACTCAACTTTATCGCCGATATTACCTTCAAGGCGATGAACGAACAATTCATCGTCCTTTTTAACTTTGAATTGCTGGCCTGCTATATTTACGATCACGAACATGACGTCACAAAATATTTTGCGCGAAGTTAATACAGTTTTTTCATTTTTCACAAATAAATTTCATTTTTTCTAAACTCTACCGTATTGTTTACAGATGGGTACAAGAGAAAATGTCGGTGATATACATTATATATAATAGTGCAGAAGCCATTATATAATACAGCGCAGACTAAATAAATACTAACTTTGCCGTTTCCAATTTACCTACGGGATGAAGATAAAATCTTTCCTTGCCAAACCTTATGCGTCTATAGTATATAATCGCATTCGCAAGGGAATGGCAAATGCCGTTGCTGACCAACAGGACACCCTGCAATATCTTTTAAAAAATGGCGGCGTTACCAGCTTTGGGAAAGAACATAAGCTGAATGAAGTAAAGACCTATGAGGAATTTAAGCAAGCCATACCCATACGCGACTATGAAGCCTTTAGAAAATATATAGAAGAAATAAAGGAAGGACACCAGAATGTGCTATGGAAGGGCAGGCCTATGTATTTTGCTAAAACCTCCGGCACAACCAGCGGTGTAAAATATATACCCATTACCAAGGATTCCATATCATATCATATAAATGCAGCACGTGATACGCTGCTGAACTATATGTATATAAGTGGCAACAGCTCTTTTGCTGATGGTAAAATGATATTTCTATCCGGCTCGCCAGAACTGGAACGTGTGGGTGGCATACCCACCGGCAGGCTAAGTGGCATAGTGAATCACTATGTGCCCCGCTACCTGCGCAGCAACCAACTACCATCATACGAAACAAATTGTATAGAAGACTGGGAAACGAAGCTGGACAAAATAGTAGAGGAGACCATTAACCAGAACATGACGCTGATAAGCGGCATACCACCCTGGATGCAGATGTACTTTGACTGGCTGAATGAACGCAGCGGCGGAAAAAAGATGAAAGAATTATTTCCTAATCTGCAGGTGCTAGTGCATGGAGGCGTGAACTTTGAACCTTATAAAGCCAAGCTACTGGATAGTGTGGGCGGCCAGGTGGATACGCTGGAAACCTTCCCGGCATCTGAAGGTTTTTTTGCCTTTCAGGACACGCTGACTGAAGAAGGGTTGCTGTTAAATACCAATGCAGGCATGTATTACGAATTTGTACCGGCTGCAGAAATATTTAATGATAATCCAACGCGCTTGTCGCTAAGTGAAGTGACGCTGGGCGAAAACTACGCACTGATAGTAAACAGCAATGCGGGCCTGTGGGGCTATAATATAGGAGATACGGTGCGCTTTGTGAGCCTGAATCCCTACCGTATAGTAGTAACAGGGCGAATAAAACATTATATATCTGCCTTTGGAGAGCATGTGATAGGCGAGGAAGTGGACCATGCATTGCTACAGGCAGCCAATGAGTTTAATGCACGCATAGTGGAGTTTACGGTGGCGCCGATGATACAAGTGGATGATGAGCTGCCATACCATGAATGGTTTGTAGAGTTTGAGAAAGTACCGGATAATATAGATGCTTTTGCACTGGCAGTAGACAGTCAGCTGCGCGCAAAGAATATTTACTATGATGACCTGATACGTGGCGGCATACTGCAACCGCTGAAGCTAAGGGTGATGACGCCTCACGCATTTATAGAATACATGAAATCTATAGGCAAGTTGGGTGGCCAAAATAAAGTGCCGCGATTGAGTAATGACCGGAAGCTGGCCGACATAATAGCCGAATGGATAAAGAAATAAAAAAAGAGCACGATTGATTCGTGCTCTTTTTTTATTTAGCAATGTTCGTATTATTTACCTTGCAGTATCTTTTTGTATTCTGCAGGCTGGCCAAGTACAGATACCGCTTTCTCTAACTCTTTATCGCCGCGCAAACCTTGCTCAATGCGGCCGCGAAGAAAATAGTAGCGCGATACAATTTCATTTTCGAGGAAGTGTTTTATCTCATCCCTGTGTTTTTGCAGGTCCTGGCTCTTGTCGTGAGACAGTTTTGCTTCCAGTGCAGTAAACTCAGTTTTGGCCTCGTCGTAATATTTCTCGCGGATGGCGGTTGCTTTCAGCGAATCATAAGACTCCTGTGTTTCTGTTTGATAAGAATAGTCTTTGCCGGAAAGCCATTTAGTGAATTGCGCATATTCTGCGTCCGTTAGTTCAAAGGTGCCTGCGCCGGCTATTTTAGCATGATTATGTGTGTAGTCTGTAGCATAGTCAAAGAAGTAGTTCTTTGTATACAGAGTGATGGCAAGACGGCTGATAGGCTCGGTCTTTACGTTCACATCGGGCTCTATGCCGCCGCCGCTGAGCACTTTACGACCATCTTTTGTCTTAAAAGCTTTTTTCAAAGAGTCGGGTACAAAACTAACGCTACCGTCGGCATTGCGATGTGTATAGTCTATAGCCTGTATGCAGCGGCCGCTGGGTGTGTAGTAGCGTGCCGTAGTAAGCTTTAGCTGCGCATTGTAGCCAAGGGGGCGTACATTTTGCACGAGGCCTTTGCCGTAAGAGCGCTCACCAAGAACCACGCCGCGGTCGAGGTCCTGCATGGTGCCGGAAACAATTTCAGAAGCGGAAGCGGAGGAGTGGTTTACCATTACCACCAGTGGTATTTCGGTATTCCATGGCACGCCGGGTGTTTTATAGTCCCGGTCCATTTCCGGCTGCTTGCCTTTGGTGCTTACCACCAGCTCGTTTTTGTCAATAAAAATGTTGCAGACCTCAATGGCTTCATTCAGCAAGCCGCCGGGGTTGCCCCTGAGGTCCAGCACTACGGATTTCATATTTGGCTGTACCGTTTTAAGACTATCCAGTGCTCTGCGCACCTGCTTGCCACAACCGCTGGTAAACTGGGTGAGACGCACATAACCGATGTTTTTTTCGGGGCCTACGAAACCTGCATACGGCACGCTGGAAACTTCTATTTCGCCGCGCTGCACCATTTTTTGAGAGATGCTGCCGCTGAATGCGTCTTTCACGGTTAAGGTGATCTTAGTGCCCGGGGATCCCTTTAATAAAACACTTATATCTTCTATACTTTTCCCTTTAAGTGGCTGAGTGTCAATAGATATGATAAGATCTCCCGGATGAAGGCCCGCTTTTTGGGCAGGACTGTTCTCATAAACATCACCTACATAAATGTCCTCGCCTTTTTTCTTCATTGATGCGCCTATACCGCCATATTTACCGTTGATCTGAAATTCATATTCTTCCATATCAGATTCGGTTATGTAATTGGTATAAGGGTCCAAGTTATCCAGCATGGCATCTATGCCTATTTTCACCAGTTTGCCCGGCTCAATGGGGTCTACATAATAGGTATTCAGCTCCTTAAATAAGGTAGCGAATATGTCCATGTTCTTTGATATTTCGAAATAGGGGTCTGTAGTGGTTTTTGCCTGAATGAACAGGAAAGCGGTGGCTGTAAGGGCTGTACCGGCCAGAAAACCGCTTGCTCTTTTTAATTTCTTAATGAATGACATGGCACACTCTTTGATTAACTATTACTGTATAGCAATGTACGAATATAGCAAGGTTACGAAGTATGCCGGCTATAAGTTTACATATTTTTTGACAATTCTATGGGGAAGCATTTTTGGCAGGCTGTATGGATTTGTCTAATTTGCAAATAAATTAGATTATTTGAAATGAAAAAGTTTTTACTCTTATTATTGTGTGGTATAGGTTTGAGTGCAGGAGCATTTGCCCAAACATTTACAACGCAGTACGATACTACCGGCACACCTCCGGGTGGTGATACCGTAAGCGCATTTACAATGATCTCAAACTATGTGATCAATCCCTCCACTACCGATTCATTTACACTGAGCTGGCAGGTTATAGCTTCAGACTTCCCTACAAGCTGGTATGAAGGAGCTAATTTTGGTATTTGTGATAACAAAGTTTGCCAGGTAAATGCGGTTTCTACCGGTCTGCGTTTGTGGAATGGTACAGCGGGTGATTCATTCGTATCTGACTACTATTCTGTAGGAACTGGCGGTTTGCCAAAGTCCGGTGATTTTCATATGCAAATAGACCTTTCAGGTGCTGCAGGTGGTACACACTATATGACAGTACACATGAGAGATATGCAGAGCGGCTATAGCAAGAACATTACCTTTCTTGTAACAAAAGGTTACCTTGGCGTATCAACTGTTGTAAAAAGCAGTGACGATGTAGTGCTTTATCCTAACCCGGCTATAAATGAAGTGAACCTGGTTTACAATGCAAATGCCGGTGTAAAGAATATAGCAGTGTATGATCTGATAGGTAAAGTGGTAAGAGTTTATCGTCCGACTGCGAATAACAGTGCGAAACTGGATGTAAGCTCATTGGCTTCGGGTGTATATTTCCTGCGTATGATGAACGCGGATGGCAATGTAATAGCTACCCGCAAATTCACACGACAATAATAGTTTTAGAATGTTTTTAAAAATCCCCCGGCTAAACCGGGGGATTTTTAATTTATGGAACATTTTTTGGATAGTTGTATATTGTATAGTAATACCATACGCAGCTACATGAATTATAGACCGATAGGCTTCCTTTTTTGCTTCTTGTTTTTTTGCATTCCATTGGTAAAGGCACAAAAGCCTTTTGTGGAAGGCCATATAACATATGAAGTGAGCATGAAGGTGCCAGACGAAAATGGTAAGCTGAAAACATATAGTGGCAGCTATATATTGACTATAAAGGGCAAGCAACTGAGAAAAGAGCTGCGCATGAAGAACGGGTATGATGATATTCTAATATTCAACTTCGAGAATAATACTGTTTACTCCCTGAAATCATCAACTGATAAGAAATACGCTATACAACTAAGTATGGAAGAGTTTGCCGCTAAGGCTGAGAAATATAGCGATTATACGGTGCGAAAAGATAATAAGGAGAAAATGATTGCAGGTACAAGCGCATATAAAGCAGAGATAAGTTACAAAGACGGTACAACAATTGTTGTATTGCTAACCAAAGAGTGGCAACCGGACAACAAGCTAACCTTCGAGCGCTTTCCTGATTGCAAATTCCTGCCGCTGGTATTTGATTATAAAAATGAAGACGGTACGGAGCTTCATTTTCAGGTAGAGCATGTGATGGCCAACCCTGTAGAGAATGCGGATTTTAGAATACCACCGGATTACAAGCTGATAAACTACAATGAATATCAGCAATTAAGTCGCCAGTAATTCATATTGCATTTTTTTGACACGCTACATTGTATTTTTTTGTAAATTTAAGTATGCAACGGGGAATAGGCATATTACTACTCGTGCTGCTTGGCTTTGTACAGCCTGTAAATGCGTCAGGCGTATACACTGAGTGGAATAGCGCTATGGAGCGTAAAGCAGATGTTCGCGTGCTGCGCATGGGCTTTGATAACCTGGATAGCCTACCCGATATATTCGATCAGTTTCCAAACCTGGAAGAAGTTTACTTTAACAATAATCGTATAACCACCATTCCGGCTTCACTATTCAGATGTGCGAAGCTGAGGAAAATAAATTTTCTGCGTAATCGCTTAAGCGTGCTGCCAGAGGCCATAGGCCGTCTGAGAAATTTGGAGGAGGCAACCTTCAGCTATAATAAAATAGAAAACATACCGGACTCCATAGGATACTTACCTGAACTAAAAGAGCTGAACCTGACAGATAACCGGATATCCCGCGTGCCGGCCACAATAGGCATGCTGCAAAAGCTTAAAACCCTGAGGCTGGGCTATAATAATCTGGATTCGCTACCGGATGAAATTACCATGCTTCAGAACCTTAGCTACCTGGACCTGGGCAGTAATGTGCTGACCCGATTACCTGAAAATATGGGTGCTCTGCAGAACCTGCATTTCTTTTATATACCTTATAATCATTTGGACTATATACCGACGTCGCTGGGGAGATGTAAATACCTGCAGGAGCTGGATGTGGCCTATTGCGGGGCTTTTAGACTACCCTATGAATTGTCTGATATACAGAAGCTGGAGCTGGTGTATATCGATGATCATACGGTGCCGTTCTATCAAAATCCGAGGTTTGTGTACCGGCAGCGAATAATAGTAGTGAGTGGAGAAAATAATATGTACAGGCCGTCGCCATAGATACCTGATAAATGGTCGATAAAAAACGAATGCCCGCTGCATGCAGCGGGCATTCGTTTTTTGCTCAGCTCAACTCTCTATGGAAACTTTATACCACCATATTTATTAATGTCTGTCATTGGAATATTAGAACTATAGTGCTGGTTTATGGTAGCCAGTATTTTATTGGCCACCAGTGCATAGCCACGCGGAGTAAGGTGTACCCCATCTAATGAAAATGCGCCACCATTTACATATTGTGCAGTATATGTAACGCCGTTGAAAAGGATACCTGTTTGCAGTGTCTTCAGATAACTGTTCATATCAACATAGGCGAGATTATACTTTGTAGCAGCAGTGAGAATCACCTGGTTGAAATTTTCGGTGTATGTGCGCACGCTTGCTATTTCGGTTTCGTCCAGAATATAATTGGCAGGTATTGGTTTCAAGCTACCCCAGCCGCCGCAGGTAAGGGAATCCTGAGGGGTAGTAAGCAGCACGAGCTCGTCATCCTTCATCATGCGGAAGCCGATTGGGCTGCTTGCATCCTGAATGATAAAATTATTGGCGCCGGCAACAAATGTGATGCCTGTACCTGCATAAGCAGCATTAAGCCCCGCCGCCTGTGAAGCTGTAAGTGTAAGGCCATTGTGCGGAATGGTGGTGAAGAAAGGGATGGCGGTAACATCCGGTATGTTAATTACAACACCCTTTGCACCGTTTTTGAATAAAGCACCCATTACAGAATCATAGTTATTCTGGAAAAGCGGCAAGGGTGAAATATCATTAGGCAGCGGGAATGCAGGTGCAACCCGGCCAGCACCACCTGAAGTGGCATAGCCAAGTACATCATTGCTGCCTAACCATACGCTATAAAAGGTAGCCTTCAGGCGCAATGCTTCGTCGAGCGGAGTTTGCGTAGACGGATTTTTGTAGAAGCGAGCTGCATAAGGATTTAAAAGACCATAGCCAGGCAGCAGAAAATCGACGCAACGAATACCCGGAACGCCTACGTTGTTAAAAGGGCCCTGGCTGGCAATGTTTGTGCCATTGCCGGCTTCTTCAGTATCGCCGGATGGTACCGGGCCAAGAGATACAGAACCAGTGCAGCTCATAGTGGGCGCCAACACATACTCCGGCGAAGGATAGCCGCCTGTGGAAGGTAACAGGGGCTGCACAAAAGAGCCACCGCCTACCAATGCAAACTGCTCTGACAAACGCTTAGGATAAGAATTTAACTGCCCGGCCTGGTACAGGCTATTGTCTGCATAGCCGGCAGTGAGGGAGTTGCCCACAGCTACATACACCGACAGATCGAGGGTGCCAGCGCTGGGAGCGCTTGATTTAAGATTTGGCTTACATGCGGCAAAGGAAAGTGCAGCAACGCAGCCTATGATATATATCTTCTTCATGTTGTTTACCATTTAATAGATTAAAAAGTGTAGCAAAGGCCAATAGCAGGTGTAGCGGCTTTAGTTTGATAAGTGCCGCCGAAGTTTGAATAATCGTAGCTGCCATCGCGCTTTGCAGAAGTAGTATATTCAAATGCTGCAAGGATAGTGAGCCTGTTAAGCGGCCTATATGTAAGACCGCCGGTAAGCACAATACGATTGGCATCAGGCAGAACAGGAGACACAAAACCATCCTGTACGGGAGTAGGATCCCATGCGCCACCTACCATGAGAGCAAACTTGTGAGAAACAGCATAGTTGGCACCGAGGCGGAAGGTAACTGTGTTTTTGTACTTGAATGGCAAATGCGTATTGTGCAGCTGTGCTGTAGTTTGCGCATAATCGAAATTCAATGAATCGAAAGCGCTCCATTGTGTAAAGTTCACATCAGCTGTGATAATCAGATCTTTTATAGGCTTGATACCTGCACCTACCGAGAAGACGGAAGGCAGCGGTAGATTGCTATTGAAAGAAGTGTTAGGGAAATAAGAAGACAGAGACACAGGTACAGTGAATTTCGCATTGCCACCATTGAGACGCATATTCACCTTTGAGCGGTAAGTGATACCAAACTGCAATTTGTCTGAAGCCTTTATCTGCAAACCTGCATTGAAGCCTGTACCATTGCCCTGACCATTGAGGTCAGCCTGACCGTTGTTGCCATTCTGGTCCTGCACAGGCAATGCCTGCTTCAGATCCACACTGCCCGTGGCATATATGAAGCCAATGCCGGCAGATATATAATTGTTGATACGGTAGCTAACGGTAGGCTGTATAAATAAAGTACGCAGATCTATATTTTGAATAACATTGCTACCTGCCCAGGTATTGTCCCAGCGCAGGCCATCGCCAAAAGGTGTATATATACCTATGCCCAGGCCCCATTTGCTTCCCTTCTGTATAGGACCGCCCAGGTAAGCATTTACCGTAGTGAATGTTTGCATTTTAGTGCTGGCCGTATAGTAGCCTGCCGGTGGAGACTGTGCATAAGAAGTAGCCGGCATAATGAACTGTAGGCTGCCATAAGCCTGGACACCGTCGAGACGTGAAAGCCCCGCAGGATTGTAAAAAAGTGTAGAGACATCCCATGGCCATGCAGTGCCGCCACCACCCATAGCGAGCTGGCGAAGCCCCTGCAGGTTGAGCTGGTAAGCTGCACCAAAACTGAGGCTGGCACTAAGCAACAATGGCGCAGTGAGCAATGATAGTTTTTTCATAAAAAAAACAGTTTAGTTGGAAAATGATGAAGCGCTGAAAATTAAATTTAGATTAAGTTAGAACTAATACTTTGAAAAAACAATGATGGGGGTATATGAGGCGAAAAACCCAATAGCATTAATTGGCAATACCTATGCTGCAAATGCTGACCTTAATGCCCGGAACAGTCTTTAGGGCTATGGCGCAAGCCTCAATGGTAGCGCCTGTAGTGAGCACATCATCTATAATAAGTACATGTTTGTTTTCAAGTAAATGAGTGTTCTGCACTAGGAAAGCATCTTTCATATTTTCTAGCCTTTCAGAACGGCTTTTGCTGGTTTGGCTTTCGGTATTGCGTGTGCGCAAGAGCACATTAGAGTGCACGGGAACACGTAACTGCCTACTGAGGCCAGTGGCAATAAGTGTACTTTGATTGTAGCCACGTGCTGCTTCTTTTTTCGGTGCCAGCGGTACAGGTATAATAGCATCTATTTCCGTGGACCAGGAACAAAGCGCAAGATCGATACCAAACTGTGTGCCCAGGTAAATGCCAATCTCTTTTTTGCCTGCATACTTAAGGCCATGCAGCAGGTGCTGCAACAGGCCATCATTTGTAAACCATGCAAATGAGGTGGCATGCTGAAATGGTATGCGGCCTGCAAGGCGCAAGGCCGTGTCATTATCCTGTATATGGTGATACTCTGTTTTGGGTAACTGTATACTACATGCTGTGCATAAGACATGCTCTGTGCCCAGCAAGGGCCTGGAGCAAGCCTCGCAGAGCTGTGGGTACAACAAATGTGCAAAGCCGCTGGCAAACTCTTTTAATTTCATAGCGTGATTTAGCTAAAGTACATATCTGCTTCGGCTTTTCGACGAGTGACGAGGCCATTTATTTTTTTACCTGCGGCGTAAACCCATTTGCAGAACTCAGCTCTTATTTCAGGGTCAGCAGGGTTATTGTTTACCTTTAGCAGTAAATGGCTTGCCTTAAGTTTGGCCGAACCTTCGTTATAACAGAAGCTAGTGAGTGCATTGAACTGATGTTGGTTGATATCGTCGCGCGTATAGCTATCGACAGCCAGTTCATATTGCTGAAGACTGTGCAACAGTAAATCATCTGCACGCTGCTGTGTAATATGCGGGTCGGTTAATTTTACTCTGGAACCGTCCTCATAATAAGTGCTGCCGTAGCCAATTGTGGGTATGTCTGCACTATCCAGATAAGGATGTGTGCTAAAGCCTTCATAACTTTTAATAAATGTAAGGCCATCAGCGTCAAGGGACCGTATATGCATGTATAGGGAATTGATATTCTGAATAAAAAGTATATTTAATAAAAATGTTAGTGGCTACTGTTATGTGTTATAGGATAAATTAATTTTCTTTGCACTTATGATTTCTGATTACCTGGTAGGCAATTTTACCCGTTTATTAGCTGTGCTCCTGGCATTTTTCGTTTTTCTAAAATTCATCTCCCTCTTCTATCACGGAGTGCATGAACGAAAGATGGCCATATTTCTCGGCTCGCTGGGAATAATGAGCAAACAGACGATAAAAAATACTGCTATCAAATCGCTGAAAAAGTATTTCAAAGCAAGTAATACTATAAACAAGTTCTTTTATGTGGTAATACTCGCGTTCAGCCTTTTTTGCGGCTTTGTGTTTATGATACGGGGTTAATGCGAACATTAACGTGTATAGTGCAACTGCAGGAGGCCCGAAGGGAAACTTTTACTGCCTGCTAATTTCATTTTCATTTCAGGTCGGCCTTCATTGAATAAGACTATACCCGAGCCCAGGAATACAGGGATGATGGAGATAATAAATTCATCGACTAACTGATGTTTCATACATTCATTTACTATCTGGGCGCCACCATCTACAAAGATATTCTTACCAGGCTGCTTTCTAATTTGCTCTAGTAATGCCGGTATGTCGCCTGTATAGAAATTTATATCTCCTTCTGTGGGTTTGGCTGTTCTTGTGATGACATAGCATTGCTTGCCGCTGTGCCAAAACGGGGTGCCCAATGACAAAATCTTGTCGTACGTCTTGCGGCCAAGTATTACGGTGTCAACCGTTTTTATGAACTCGCCGTAGCCATAATCTTCGCCTGCAACTTCTACTGCAGACAGCCAATCGAGGTCGCCATCGGGGCGGGCTATGTAGCCATCTATGCTCATAGCTATGTACACTATTACTTTTCTTGTTTCCATAAATTTCCGGAAATTTCCGATGGGGGAAATTTTAATAATTTATAATGAGTATTGATTTTATTGCGTTTCAGCGATGCTTATAATGAAATTTCCGGTGGACCGGAAAACGGAAAGGCGGAAGTTTTGTTGTTTATGTTTCATAGCGGGTTATAGTTTTTGCCAATACATTGTTGTACTGATCGTCTAAGTGCAAGATACTATGCTTAACAAAGGGAAAGCAAATAAAGATATCAACAGAGTTTGATTAAAAATGAAAAGTAAAGATTTAAAAATTGCTCCGTAAATGATAAAGGTCTTCCTGAGAAGACCTTTATGGCAAGAACCTCGATAAAAACAATCTAAAACATAACTAAGTAAATGGGGTAGGTACCTGTGGTATCGGCCATGTCGAGATAAACGATGTCTTTGGCGGTGGCTGAGCTAACAGCGTATTTCATGGCACCATCGATGTGTGCGTGCAGGGCTGTGTCATAGGCTCGGGCATAGATGTACAGACTATCTGTACCCACATATGTAAAGCTACCAATAGTGAGATCTCCGTTCCTGATGCCGCGTGCGGTGGCATTAAAGCCTTCCCCGGGCGGAACGAATGCCGCAAGGGATGCCAAATAAAATGTGGCGCTATCGATAACAGATGTGCTGCCATGGTGACGAAGGATAACTGCAAGAGATGCTGAGGGCTTAGGGGCTGGCATAGTGCTTGATTTTTTGCAGGCAAGAAGGCTGCATGCAAGCGCGATGGCTATGAGTAAGTGCCTGGAATGCATAGGGGCAAGTTTTAGTAATAAATAGTATATAACGGGCGTAAATGTATTTTGTTATGTACTTTACAAAAAAATGTGGCTGATGAACTACAAGTACTTGCTGATCGTTTTTCTTGTATGTGGAACATGGCATATGAACGATTATGCACAGGATGCAAAATCAAAGCCCTGCAGTGCACCGGAAGCTGCGCAAATGAACTTCTGGCTGGGGGATTGGGTAATCACATATCCTGATGGTTCACATGCATACTCTGTAGTGGAGAAAGAGTTAGATGGCTGCCTGGTGCATGAACGGTTTCGTGATGAAGGGAAGAACTATACGAGCGAAACCTGGAATGTATATAACACCAATATTCATAAATGGCAGCAAACACGGGTAGATAACCAGGGAGCTTACCTACAGATGGCCGGCAGACCTGACGGCGTGAATATGACGCTATATGCAAAACCGCATATGAATTTGGACGGCAGCAATGTGATAATGCGTGTAGAGTTCTCGAACATACAGGCTAACAGCTTTGAATGGCGCTGGGAGCAAAGTCGGGACAATGGCAACAGCTGGGCGGTGACGATACAGATGCACTATGAGCGGAAAAAGTAGTTTTTAATTAGTAGATGTGCAAATGCCTGTTAGAGACTTTGAACCATTTGGTAGAAAGGGGTCTCTTTAATGTAGGCAACAACTTTCTCGTGTAGTGGGCGAGTGTCCGGTTTGTCGTCTGCAGAATACCTGGGCTCACGATACCCAATATCCATTTTGGTTTTCATAAAATAGATGCAATAGGAATACGAGGTGTCTTTGCCAGAATCGTAGTAAGAAGTATCTATGAAGTAATTATTGATCGCATGGCCCAGCTGTTGCTTTATTTCTTCTTTGTCGTCATCTTTTGACATAAGTGCTTTTAAACTGTCAATAGCCTGCCCATTTCCTGCGAGCCCATTGGGGAAGGCCACCCTCAGCAGAGAGCTTTCTGCCTTTTTGTGTTTACCCATTTTGTTATATAGATCTCCGTAACAGAGCGCCATATATATAGTGTTCTCTGCGAGTTCATTGCCGCAAAAATGAAGATAGGGATAGACAGTATCTGCCATTACCAGGTAGCGCATTGCTGAGTCATACTGCTGTCTTTTTTTGAAGATAACGTGTAAGAGAAAGGCTGAACGGTGTTTGAAATTGGCATAAGGATCGTCCATAATATCCCCGCCTAGTGCTTCCCGTTCATTGAAATTTCCATTCAGGATACCTCGAAAAACCATCTCAGCACTATCGTCATAATTTTGAGCATGATATAAATAGCCCACATTGAAAAAGGCCTTTGAATATAGCTCATTGTGAGGGTGGTGCTCAACTATATATTTAAAGCAGGAAACCGCTTTTGTGTAATTTGAATCTTCGGCAGCTTTTGCTCCTTCTTCGAAATAATCAGAAGGCATTTTTTGGGCATATACAGTGAGATTTAACAACACCAGAGCAGGGAAAATTATCAAATGTTTCATAAGGACAATTTGTATTGATAGAAAGAGTTAGATTCCCTGGCATAAAACACAAGTGTGTGCCTGGTTAGGAAAAAGCTATCTGAAAAAACTTTATCTGCGTCAACTGTGTAATAAAATTTGTTATTCACGTCTACCATAAATTTGCCTTTCGCTATAGGAAAGACACAGCAAAAACCGTATTGATTTTCTATGCCAATCATCCTTTCATCCCTATTGCCGGTTTTGAGGGGTGTTGGTAGTTTTTTAGAAATGGAATTCTCACACAAAATATAAATTGACGAATCTACCTTGCATAATGCCAGCTTATTTTCAGGATCTACATCCGGGGCGTATGGAAGACCAAGAAGATAATCTTCTGACGTCATAAGCCGAAATTTATCATTCGAAGTTTTGAACATAATATCATTACCCTTACACAAATACACACTATCGTCTGTTTGAAATATTACAGTGTATTTGCCGGTTGCATCTATATTTAAAGGAATGCCGCGAACACCATAGCGGGATATAGGATTTGTATCTTCTTTACCGGATACGTTCCGGTACAGGTAATAATTGCGCAATCCCATAAAAGCGAAGTTGCCTTGGGCATCGATTGTTGGGCTAAAAATTTTTTCATACTTAGCGGGGTATATTTTTCCATTGGCATTTATGAAGGACCCGTTTTTGTTTGAGTAATTGAAAATATAGTTGCCATCGTCAGCCACGTGAACAGCGCCAACTTTATCAATGTCTTTGTCATAAAGCTTGTTGTCGATAATAAGGTAGTCATCGAAACTGCTTGTACAATGAAAGCTTTTATTATCCGGAAGGTAGAAGTTTGAAAAATTATAAACCTCCTTAAATATTGTCTTGTTATGATGAAATCCGATAGATGAAACAAAGCTATAATCACCGTGGTCATTAATTTTTAATTCAGTAAATTTTTTGTTGTCACTGTCTATGAGTTTTTGATTGATAAATAGCTTATATTGACTACCTTTTTTTAAATAATAAATAATGTTGCCATTGTTGCTGTAAGCGCACCAATTTCTGTCTCCCCATTTATCGAGGGCTGAACTGCCCATTAGGTGATTGTCGTAGTAATAATAATTGCTGTCTTTATAAGTTGTCGTAAATGCAACATGACTTTTTGAATCACAGTCTACCACGTCGTTTACGGCGCCACGGATAGGGCCAAAAATTTCCATGCCATTTGTATTCCTGTAGAAATACATTTCATCAGGGTGTTCATAGTCGCCGGTATAAGACAAGTTTCCCTGTCCGCCTATTGTTCTATACGGGCCATAGCTGCGATTTTTTGTAATATAGTAGTAGCCATCCTTTGTGGCTTTTGTTTCAAAGCAATAGTTGCCTGCCATATCAAAGGCGGGATCTGCTTTTATTAAAAGGGAGTCTCCTTTATCGCTTACTATTAATTTTTTTTCGAGTTTCTGCGCTGTTGCGTTGAATGAAAGGAATGTCAATAGATAGGCCAATATAGATTGACAGGTAATAAATTTCATACAATGAATATAACGATATAATCGGTTATAATATTGTCATTTAGCTACCTTTCTAAAACAGCAACCTATATACATCTTCCACCTTATTCACGGTCTTGATCTCTATTTTGTAGTTCTGTTTGTCGAGACCTTTGGCATTGGCTTTGGGGATGAAGATGGCGTCCATGCCGAGCTTGTCGGCTTCGGCTATGCGCTGGTCTATGCGATTGACGGCGCGTATCTCACCGCTTAGGCCTATCTCGCCTACGAGACATATATTGGAAGGAAGTGCTTTGTCTTCGTAGGAAGAAAGGAGGGCACATACTACAGCTAATTCAATAGAAGGGTCTTCTACTTTCAAACCACCGGCTATGTTTACAAAGACGTCTTTGGCACCGAAATGGAAACCACCGCGTTTTTCGAGCACAGCTAGTAGCAATTGCAGTCGACGGAGATCGAGGCCACTGACGGTGCGTTGTGGTGTACCATATACTGCCTGGGTAACAAGGGCCTGCACTTCTATCATGAGGGGACGGGATGCCTCCATGCTGGCAGCTATGGCTACGCCACTGAGTGGCTCGTCATGCTGGGAGAGTAAAATTTCTGAAGGGTTGGAAACAGCGCGCATGCCCTTTGCTACCATCTCATAAATGCCGAGCTCTGACGTGGAACCGAAACGATTTTTGAGTGTGCGCAAAATGCGGTAAGCATAGTGGCGGTCACCCTCGAATTGCAATACAGTATCAACCATGTGCTCCAGTACCTTGGGTCCGGCTATGGAGCCTTCCTTGGTAATGTGGCCAATGATAATAACCGGTATATTAGAAGCCTTGGCAAAACGCTGCAGCTCTGCCGCGCATTCGCGCACCTGGGAGACACTGCCTGCCGCAGATTCTACATAAGGAGATTCCAAGGTTTGAATAGAATCAATAATGAGTAATTGCGGTCGTACTTTTTTTACCTCTTGAAAAAGCGTGTGCGTATCGGTAGCAGTGAGAAGATATAAATTATTATTACTTACGCCAATGCGTTCGGCACGCAGCTTTATTTGTTGAGCCGACTCTTCGCCGGAAACATAAAGTGTAATGGCATTTTTCCATTGCAGTGCGCACTGAAGAAAAAGTGTGGACTTACCAATGCCCGGCTCACCCGCTACGAGCACTACTGAACCTGGAACAAGACCACCACCTAATACACGGTTCAATTCACTATCAGGAAGCAGCATGCGCATTTCCTGTTCGGAAGAGAGATCATCTATCTTATGTGCTTTGTGTTTTTCTTTGCCTTCGTCCCATTTTACCTCAGCTTTGTTTTTATCATCGCGCTGAACAATTTCTTCTACAAAAGAATTCCAGGCACCACATGAAGGACATTTACCTGTCCACTTAGGACTTTCGTAACCACACTGCTGACAAAAAAAAGCTGATTTTGTTTTGGCCATAAAACGACTAAAGATACCCAAAAGAAAAGAGCCACTGGAGGATTCCGGCGGCTCTCACTTACTAACCCATTAAATTCACAACTTGATACAAATGTAGCAAACGGAGGGGTATGAAAAAAATGGTTTGGCAGGAGATAGGTATTAATTTTTTCTATACTGAATACAATAGTAAAATTTAATATGTTGAAACGCCTGCCAGGCAGGCGTTTGGGTAATATTAAAATTTAGGTAGATGTTAAATTGTCATAAATAAATAACAAATTGTCTAAACAAATATCATAATTACATATGATATTTAATTAATTATAAAATATGTTATATGATAATATTGGAAGGTAATAGCTGCCAATGAGTCGTGGAATTTGATTGGAACGTATTTTGCATGACAGGAAAACATAAAACAGACGAATGAACACAACATTTGAACCAATAGAAAAGATAAAAAGGACCTTTTTGCCTGAAAGTTTTAAAGTAACTACCTGGGAAGAACTGGAGCCGTACTTTGAAGACCTGAAGAACAGAGAACTGAACAGCAAGGAAGAGCTGATGAAATGGCTAAGTGATGTGAGCGAACTGGAAGCAGTGATAAGCGAAGATGCGAGCTGGCGCCAGATAAATATGACCTGCGATACGGAGAATAAATCGTACGAGGATGCATTTACCTACTTCTGCTTAGACATAGAGCCGAAGATGAAACCATACTTCTTTGATCTGAACAAGAAGCTATTGGCCTGTCCGTTTACCGAAGGACTGGATAAAAATAGTTTCTTCCCATACCTGCGCAGCGTAGCGAATGCAGTGAAGCTGTACCGTGATGAGAATGTAGCTATACAAGCAGAGATGAGCGTGCTGGCGCAACAGTATGGAGTGATAAGCAGCAAGATGAGTGTGGAAGTGGATGGGAAGGAATACACATTGCAACAGGCTGCCAAGTTTTTGCAGAACCCCGACAGAAAGCTGAGAGAAACAGTATTTAGAAAAATAGCAGCGCGCAGGCTGCAGGATAAAGACCAGCTGAATGAACTGTTTGACCAACTGCTGGTTCGCAGACAGCAGGTGGCAAAGAATGCGGGCTTTGAAAATTATCGTGATTATAAATTTCGTGAGCTGGGGAGGTTTGACTATACAACTGAAGATTGCTTTGCCTTTCATGATGCGGTGCGTGAGCATATAATGCCACTGCAAAAAATGCTGGTAGAACATAGACGCAAGCGCCTGGGCCTGGACCAGATGAAACCATGGGATGGTGATGCAGAACCGGAAGGCACACAGCCGCTGCACCCTTTTGAAACAGGTAAGGAACTGACGGATAAAGCAATAGAAGTATTTACAGACCTGCGTCCCTACTTTGGTGAATGCCTGAAGACCATGCTGGAAATGAAACGCCTAGACCTGGAAAGCAGGAAAGGCAAAGCGCCGGGCGGTTATAACTGTCCGCTGGCGGAGACTGGTGTGCCGTTTATATTTATGAATGCAGCAGGTACTATAGGTGATGTGATAACGATGATGCATGAAGGTGGACATGCGGTACATTCATTCCTTTCTCATCCGCTGGCGCTGTCGTCATTTAAGGAATATCCAATGGAGATAGCAGAGTTGGCAAGTATGAGCATGGAGCTCTTCTCTATGGAGCATTGGGATGTGTTCTTTAAAGACAATACAGAACTGAAGCGTGCACAACTGGAGGAACTGGAACGAGTGATAAGCGTGTTGCCATGGATAGCGACAATAGATAAATTTCAACACTGGCTGTATACAAATCCTGGGCATACGGTGACACAACGTGAGGATAAATGGATGGAGATTCTGAATGAATTTTCTACCGGGTTGACAGATTGGAGCGGCTTTGAAGAATACCGCCGCAACTTCTGGCAGAAGCAGCTACACCTGTATGAAGTACCGTTTTACTATATAGAATATGGTATAGCACAGCTGGGTGCAATAGCTATGTGGCGCCAATACCGCCAGAACAAAGAACAGGCTATGGACAACTATATGAAAGCGCTAAGCCTGGGCTATACAAAAACGCTGAAGGAATTATATGCCACTGCGGGTATTAAATTTGACTTCTCGCCTGCATATGTGAAAGAACTGGGAGATTTTGTGAAGGAAAGATTGGTGGAAGCGGGTGTGTAAATGGACTGTAAAATTATAATATTTGCCTCCGGTATAAAAAAGCCGGAGGCTTTTTTATGTAGCTTTATGTAGAACCTAAAAGCCTTTTATGAAATATATACTTACACTACTTTTTATTTTTGGTTGCTTCTTGAGTCAGGCACAATTGATTCCCTCTAGTTGCACGGCACCTGATAGTGTATTGCAGCTGTATAGAAGAGATGCACAGGGGCTGGCGCTCGATAGGATCATCAGGTTTAATTCATCCTTTTCAGATAGTGTGCTTGTACCTGATGAGTGGACAGATAGCATACTGAGAGCGATGGTAGCTGTTTACTATGTAACCAGCCTGCCGGCAAGAGATAGTGTGGTAAAATTTTACAAGGTGCATTCCTACCATTCCCAAATGGCTTTAAAGGGGCATAATATAGCTATTGATAAAACTGTTCCCTGGCTTGCAGACGTAAAGGCAGGCATATTTCCTACCAGAAATGATTCGGTAAATAAAATGATGGTACGATATGGCCTCTATAAGTATTCATTCTCTGAGCCTGCCGGTGACCCGTATGCTTATGTTTACTTCAGAAGTGACTCAAGCATACGGGTGCAAGGCTTGGACAGTGAATGGAATAAGATATATCCGATGGAGGTATATGCAAGTGTATATGGGGAAGGCTCTGAAATTATAGTTGATACAATATGCAGTAGTTATGTACAGCTGAGTTATAGATATTCATGCGGTGATTGTCCATCAGGATGCACTGTAAACAGATACTGGCAATTCAAGGTATACAATGATTGTAGTGTGGAGTATTTGGGCAGCAAAGGCAGTAAAGTAGAAGGAATGGATTGCATAGTGGTGGCGGTGCAACCTGTAGAGAAACCTATAGTGAGTGTGTATCCTAATCCGTTTAGCGACGAGTTAATTATAAAAGGACTGGAAAGAGAAGCTACCTACGTCATTACAAATATTGTGGGTCAGGAGTGTTTGTCAGGTATATTAAATGTCAGAGCGGAAATAAATACGGCTGCGCTTAAGGCGGGTGTTTATTTTATTAAGCTTCATGAAGGAAATAATGTGCAAACGATAAAACTGGTGAAGACAGAATAATTTATTTAAACATTCCTGTCGCGAGGTCTATGTTTTCCGGTTTGCCTACGTCTATGAAGGTATCGCCTGTGTGGTCATAGCCTTTTATGATTTGTTCTTTGGCGAAGTGCAGGTACACATCTATAATAGAGAATTTGCCGTTGAAAGGCATGTCTAATATGGCAGGTGACAGCACCTGTATGCCGCTGAATGCATAGGGTGTGAGTGATAGAACTTCGCGCGCGATGCGTTGTTCGCCTGTTTTGTTATTGGCCCAGCCGCAAAGCAGCATGTGCTCATCAAATAATAATTGGCGGGATGAGCTGCGTTTCATAACGGCAAGTGTCGCCAGGGCATCAGTTTGTATGTGCTGGTCAATCATCTGTTGCAGATTGAGATTGGTGAGCACATCTACATTCATCACTACAAATGCTTCTTCATTTATAAAATGACTGCCTGCTTTTTTTAAGCCGCCTCCGGTTTCCAGCACTTCGTTGCGCTCGTCTGATATAGTGATATTTGAACCGAAGCCGTTATTTGTTTTCACAGCTTCTTCTATTTGGTCGGCAAAGTGGTGTACGTTTACCAATACGTCCTTAATGCCGAAACGCTGCAGGTAAAGAATGTTGTGCTCCAGCAAGGTTTTACCATTAACGGTGGCAAGCGCTTTAGGGTGATTGTCAGTAAACGGCTTAAGCCGGGTGCCGAGACCGGCTGCGAACAACATTGCTTTCATCACAAACGAAGTTAATGAAAACAGCCGCAATGCCCTAACCCTGCGACGGGTGAACTTTTTGCTTTTTCTACATGTGTATCATTGTTTGGATTACCTTTGCCGCAAATTTTTAATAAGATATGTCTCTGATAGTAGTAGGCACTATGGCCTTTGATGCAATAGAAACACCATTTGGCAAGGTGGACAGGATTATTGGCGGTTCGGCTACTTATGTGGCCTGGGCAGCGTCTAATTTTTATACACCTATCAAGCAGGTTTCCATAATAGGTAATGATTTTCCGCAGGAGGAAATAACAAAGCTGGAAAAACGTGGTGTACAGTTTGAAGGTGTGGAAGTGGTGCCTGATGGTAAAAGCTTCTTCTGGAGCGGCCGCTACCATACAGACCTGAATACACGTGATACGCTGGTGACAGATCTGAATGTGCTGGAACAATTTAATCCGCAACTGCCTGAGAGCTATCAAGATTGTGAATTCCTGATGCTGGGCAACCTGGCACCTGCTGTGCAAATAAGTGTTATTAATCAGCTAAAGAAACGCCCGAAGCTGATAGTGATGGACACTATGAACTTCTGGATGAGCGTAGCCCTGGACGAATTGAAGAAAGCATTGACCATGGTAGATGTACTGATGGTAAACGACAGTGAAGCGCGTGAGCTGAGCGGCGAATACTCTCTGGTGAAAGCAGCTGCCAAGATACAGGCGATGGGACCTAAATATCTTATTATAAAGAAAGGCGAGCATGGCGCACTGTTATTTTATGGCAAGCAGGTATTCTATGCACCGGCATTGCCGCTGGAAGAAGTGTTTGACCCAACAGGTGCGGGCGATACCTTTGCTGGTGGTTTTATTGGGCATATAGCACATACTAAAGATATCTCTTTCGAGAACATGAAGACGGCTATTATAGTGGGCTCTGCCATGGCATCTTACTGCGTGGAAAAATTTGGCCCGAACCGCCTGCAGGAAATAAGTAAGGAAGATATAAGGAACCGCATAAATGAATTTGTGGATCTGGCTGAATTTGAGATAAGCCTGGTGTAACAAGTTTAGAATTGAATACGAATCCGGTACCGGCTATATGCGAAGTACCGGATTTTTATGTCTAATTGGTTGGGAAGGAAAGATTTAATTTGTAGGTTTTGCCGTTCAGTCCTTTCCAGGTGCCCGTAGCAGTATCGTTTTTAATAATGAGATCTATATCTGCAACTTTATTTTGTTTTTGATCTTTCTCTATCAACATGAAATGACCTTTGTTTATTTTGCCATCAAGATCAATACCTACACCATTTTTTAAATATGCATACAAGCCAACAGCCCTTGTGTTGTAGGCATATTTTAATAGCATCACTATCAGATATTTATCAATAGTCCCTGTCATAAGCTGCGGCATGCTATGAGAATAATATTGGTTTAAACTAGCCGAATCTGTAAACACAGCTCTTCCATAATCATTTAAAAGTGTATTAAACTCCTTATATTTAATTCTTGTAACCAGATTCAGATTAGATGACACAAAATCAATTTTTGACAAAAGCCCACGAGCATTTATGAAAATTGAACCGTTCTTAATATAAAAATCAGTGTAATCCATGCCCTTAAAACCTTTCGGCAAATAGTCTATTACGGAGTCGCTATACTTGTTTGCTTTTAATTCCTGTTTATACTCTGCAGTTTGTTTCGCAAAGGCTAATGTCTTAAATTTTTTATATCCTACCGGCGTAAAAAGATCTTGTAGGTGAATAAGACTCCCATTTGCTGAATTGAACGTGAAGTCGCTCTGCCAATAGTGCACTGTCATATCAACAGCCGCTTCATCGAATTGTACAGAAAAGGTTCTGCCATTATTCTCTAAAATGGTATAACAAATGTTCGTTTTACCACCATTTGACGAGTGATTATTTACGCTAATAACTTCGAAGATATCATGTTGCTCATGCCCTTTTATTAAGGCCAGCTCGCCAAGTTGCAATAACATATTCACACGGTCAGCAGCAACACTATCACCACCTGATATAATAGGGAATGAAAAAGTTTTATAACTGATCTTCTTAATGCTAAAACTTTTTGTCTGACCAAAAGTTAAGTGTGATATTATCAGAATAATGAACAGCAGGATATATTTATTCATATCCTAAATATACAACTGTAGATTAATTGCTTGATTTTACATCCAGCACCTTTACCTGCAGTTTAGTAATCCCATTGAAGTCATTTTCCTCAATGGTGTAGAGCATATCGAAAGGACCCTGGCGAACGATGTCGAACTTATTGGCGAGACCAAAGCCTATGCCGTCTACTATGTAGCCGTTCTTTTGATGTACTACAAATTTTAAGTGCAGGTCTTTTACTACACGGCAGTTGTCATTGTGATCATACACACCCCTGGTAAGAAATACCGGGCGAAGATTGGTAGGGCCAAAAGGCTCGAACTGATTAATGATATTATAAAAAGGCTGGCGGATGTCTGAAAGATTTATTTCCGCGTCTATTTCTATCTCCGGTATTAAAAGATGCGGCGGGATTCTTTGCGCTACTACTTCTTCGAAACGCAGGATAAACTCGTCCACGTTATCCGGGTGCATGGTCATACCTGCCGCATAGAAGTGGCCGCCATAGTTTTCCAATAATTCTCTACACTCATGTATAGCCTCATAAATATTGAAGCCGCTAACTGAACGGGCGGACCCTGTTACTTTATCATTGGACGAAGTAAGTACAATGGTGGGACGATAATAATGATCTATAAGACGGGATGCTACAATGCCTACTACGCCTTTGTGCCAATGGGGCTGGTACAATACGGTAGATTTACGCTGTATCATTACATCATCATTCTGAATAAGTGATAAAGCCTCTTGTGTAATATTCTTATCTACTTCTTTTCGATCGAAATTGTCGGAATGTAATGCAGCCGCCAAGGGTATTATCTTTTCCACATCTGTTTCTATAAAGAACTCGACTGCCTTGCGCGCATCATCCATACGGCCGGCGGCATTTACACGTGGGCCTATGACAAAGACAAGGTCTGAAATGCGCAATGGCTTCTGCACTCCGGCTAATTCTTTTAATGTGCGTATAGCCAGTGATGGTGAATCGTTTACCTTTTGCAGACCAAAGTGCGCCAGCACCCTGTTCTCACCATCTATGGGTACTATATCGGCTGCTATGCTTGTGGCAACGAGGTCCAGGTATTCATATACATTTTCGGCAGATTGTTTCCAGTATTGCGCAAGTGCGCTTATTAGCTTAAAGCCTATGCCGCATCCACTTAGCTCTTTGTATGGATACTTGCAATCAGCCTGTTTGGGGTTTAGTATAGCAATGGCCGGTGGCAACTGAGTATCGGGCAAGTGGTGATCGCAGACAATAACATCTATACCCAGCGACTGTGCATACTTAATAAGCTCTGTAGATTTTATACCGCAATCCAGCGTAATGAGCAATGTATAGCCATTGTCATGCGCATAATCAATGCCAGCCTTCGACACGCCGTAACCTTCGCGGTAGCGGTGCGGTATATAATAAACTAATTCGCCAGGATAATTCTTTTTGAGAAATGAATAAACAACAGACACAGCAGTAGTGCCATCCACATCGTAGTCGCCATATACCATTATACGCTCATGCCATTCTACGGCATCAGTTATTCGCTTTACAGCAGTATGCATACCCTTCATTAAAAAAGGATCATGCAGCTGAGAAAAATCTGGACGGAAGAAAATTCTAGCAGTGTCGTAGTCCTTTATGCCGCGTACGGCCAATAGTCTACACAATGCAGGATGGATTTTCAGTGCATCAGAGAGGGCGTTTATGTATTGCTCCTCGGCGGGTTTAAGCGTCCAGCGTTTATCAGGCTTCATTTCCCGTCTCCAGTTGTTGCACTGCCTGGTAATACTCGTTTACCCAATTGTTCAGTTGATCGTTAAAAGCATCCTGCTTTGAGTTTTCGAAGAAATCACCTTGCTGCATAATGCGCTTCAGGAGCTTGTCCTGGTTCTGAATGCAATGCAGGGCGGTGTTGTATGGCGTATGGCTGAAAGAAACCATTTCGTATACTGATACGAACTGATCAGGATAACGACGACCCAGTTCTTTTTCTATTTTCTTACGCTCCAGGAAGTTGGCATCGGCCACCTTGTCGCGCATTTCTATAAAATTTTGTAATGCCAGCTCTGCAACTGCATCGCCGTTTGGTTTTCTTTTCTGCTCGTAGTTCTTTAAGATAGCAGTCCAGTCATCGCCATGTTTGTCCATCAGAGTTGAGAGTACAGAACAATCTTCAAACCCCGCATTCATACCCTGGCCATAGAAAGGTACTATAGCATGTGCAGCATCGCCAATTAGCGCGTTCTTATCGCCAAAATGCCATGGAAATACATGTGTGGTGATGAGGGAGGAAGTAGGGTTGTTGTAAAAGTCCTCCAGCAGCTCCGGCATCAACGGTACGGCGTCCGTAAAGTTCTTATTAAAGAAAGTAGTGAGGGCGCGTGGTGATTGTAATTGCGCAAAAGAGTTCTCACCCTCAAACGGCATGAACAGCGTGCAGGTGAAAGTGCCATCGGTATTTGGCAGGGCTATCATCATATACTTGCCGCGCGGCCATATATGTAAGGCATTCTTTTCCATCAGCCACTGGCCGTTTTCGGCAGGCATTATGTTCAGCTCCTTATAGCCATACTCCAGGTAGTGCTGTGCGGCATTTACCCTGTCCATATAAGTATAGCTTTTGCGCAGGGCAGAGTGTGCCCCGTCTGCGCCAAACAGCAGGTCAGCATCCAGTGTTTTATCTGTTCCGTCGGCCAGCTGAAAATGCACGCGATTGGTAGCTACATCAACACCTGTACATCTATGCTCAAAATATATTTTTACCCCATGTTTTTCGGCAAGGGTCATTAATTTTCTATTCAGCTCACCGCGACTTACGGAGTAGATAGCTTCATTGTTTTTGCTGTAAGGCTGAAAAGCACTGGTGCCATCGGCCTGGTGCAGGAAGCGGCCATACATGGGTATGGCTATTTCTTCCATGTCTTCCCTAAGGCCGGCAAGTGCCAGTGCATTCCAGCCGCGGGTGCTCATGGCAAGATTTATGGAGCGGCCGGCAGCAATGTTAGTGTTGCGCATATCGGGCCTACGCTCATATATACTTACTTCGTAACCTCTTTTTTTCAGAATGATAGCTAAAAGCGACCCCACAAGCCCTGCGCCTAATATAGTAACTGAACGTGCCATAGTATTGTTTTAGGGAATTGACCAGCAATTCGATTGCGCTAAATTAACTAATTCCTTTATAGTTTTCTGATATAGGATATTGGCTGTGTGCAGGGAAGACATATTGTTAAAAAAGGCTGCTGCTATGCTATCTGTAGCAAATATGGATGGGAAGTTGTTACTTTTGGCCCTTATATTAAATGCTTTATGCGATTAGCATTCTGGAAAAAGGACGGAAAAGCTGAAAGAAAGAAGAAATCGGTATTAAGAGAATGGACAGACGCCCTGATATTTGCTATAATTGCAGCCACCCTTATCCGCACATTTTTCATAGAAGCATACACTATACCCTCCGCCTCAATGGAAGGTAGCCTTCTGGTGAATGATTACCTGTTTGTGAGTAAGATGTCTTATGGCGCGCGCATACCGATGACGCCGCTTGCGGTACCGCTGGTGCACAATACATTGCCTTTTACAGGTGGCAAATCATACTCCGACCTGGTGCATTGGAAGTACCATCGGTTACCGGGTTTTGGAAAGGTGGAACGGTATGATGTAGTAGTTTTTAACTATCCCTGCGGCGATACGATACTGGCGGAGGATCCCGAGACAGATTATTACAGCACCCTGAACGGAGAATTTAACGGGGACAGGCAGCTGCTGAAAACGCGCTATACCCTGGCTACACGCCCTGTAGATAAAACAGATAATTATATAAAACGCTGTATAGGACTGCCCGGAGATAAAGTAGAAGTGCGGAACGCAATAGTATATGTGAATGGGCAGAAAGCACCAATATTCCCTCATTCCAAGCAACTATATTATGTAACAAGCAAAAAGGAAATAAAAGAGCGTTTTCTGGACGAGAATAACATTGTGGTTTATGACCATCCAAATGCGCGACAATACCTAATGTTCCTTGAAAATGACCAGGTGGATGTGGTGAAGAAGTTGCCGGATGTGGATTCGCTGATACTTTTTATACAATACGGTCCTGGTATGTCGGAGCGAGGGGTATTTCCGCAGGATGTACAACACTATAAATGGAACAGGGACAATTATGGTCCAATACTGATACCCAAAGCTGGAATGACGGTGCAGCTGAACGACGCGACCATGCCACTGTACCGGCGAGTGATAAGGAACTATGAAGGTAACAGGCTGGAGGAGAAAGAAGGCAAAGTGTATATAAACGGACAGGAAGCCCATTCCTATACCTTTAAAATGGACTACTACTGGATGATGGGCGATAATCGACACAATTCAGCAGATTCGCGTTACTGGGGTTTTGTGCCTATAGACCATGTGGTGGGTAAAGCCTGGTTTATATGGCTAAGCTATGGAAAGAATGGACTGTTTAGAGATATACGTTGGCGCCGATTGTTCCATAGTGTACATTCATTGGAAAAATAATAAGCTTTAATAACAGATATGAAAAAAGGCATCAGCATTTGCTTGTCTCTGGCATTCTTCCTGCTTTCCTGCGGGCAAGAGCAAAATGAAAATAAAACTGCTGCTACGGAAGCGCAAGGACCAATAAATAGCAACGGCAAACAACTGTTTATAAATAATTGTCAGCGCTGCCATGAGCTTAATCAGGACAAAATGGGTCCAAAACTGGCGGGTGTACTTTCGCGCTGGAACAACGACACTACGCAGCTGGCAGTATTCATAAAAGACCCGCAGCAGATGATAAGCGGAGGCAAGAACAACTATGCCAACCAGCTATACAGCACCTGGAATGGTGCACAGATGCCTTCATTCGCTAACCTGAGCGAATCAGACATTAAAGATATTATCGCTTATATTAACAAGGGAGTGGAATAGCGCTTATCTTTATAGGTGAAGATACCCTGAGCCAGTCTTTAAAGGGGCTGTGGGTGCCTATTATAACAAGTGTTTTTCATAGATAATTTTTGGGAAGTATTATGTTGCGAGGCGTTAATGCAATATCAGGCACTGCATTATTCGAGGAAAATAATAAGACTTTATTCCAGGCCATAGCTCAGGCCCAGTTTATAGCATACGCACCTTTTGTTTTTCAGGCATCGGTATTGATGCGTGATAACGGTATGCTGCGCTATATAGAAGCTGCCGGTGATGCCGGCGTAACAATAGTCGATACTGCAAAGCAAATGAAGCTGCCGGAATATGCAGTACGCATATTACTGGAGGCTGGGTTAGGAATAGGATTGCTTTACAGAAATGGCGAATGCTTTTTTCTAGCAAAGACCGGCGAGATATTCCTGCACAATGAAACAACGCGTGTGAATACGGACTTTATGCGTGATGTATGCATAAAAGGTGCTGACAAGCTAAAAGATTCATTGCAGAATGGAAAGCCTGAAGGATTGAAGGTATTTGGAGATTGGCCTATGTTATTTGATGGCCTTGCGCACCTGCCTCAGGCTGCCATGAATAGCTGGCTGGCTTATGATCATCACCACAGCATACAGGGCTTTGAAGAAGCACTGCCATTGATATTTGAAGAACCCGTTTACAATATATTGGACGTGGGTGCTAATACAGGTGACTGGTCCGTAGCTTGTCTTAATTATAATAGCGAAATAACAGCTGGCCTGCTGGATTTACCTGAAGTATTGTCCCTGGCGAAAGAAACAATAGATAAAGAAAGCTGCCGCAACAGGATAAAATACTATCCTCAAGATATACTGGACCCCGAAGAAGAAATACCAATGGGCTATGATGTGATGTGGATGAGCCAATTCCTTGCTTGCTTTTCAGATGAGGAGATAGTGCAGATATTGAAAAAATGCTATAAAGCATTGCCGGGCGATGGGCGTATATTTATATATGAAACATTCTGGGACCAGCAGCAGATGGAGGCAGCGGCTTTCAGTCTGCAAATGACTTCCTTGTACTTTGCTACTATGGCCAATGGAAAAGGACGCATATATGACAGCAAAACTTACCTCTCACTTATAGAGCGTACAGGTTTTAAAGTGGTTTCACATATAAAAAGGACCGGGAAAACTCATAGTTTATTGATACTGAAAAAGTAATTTAGCATACAAACATTTTTAGAAATTTTTACACAATGAATAAAGAAGTAGACGTATTAGTGATAGGTGCGGGCCCGTCAGGAAGTATTGCTGCCTCAATAGTACATAAAGCCGGGCTTTCTGTACAGGTAGTAGAAAAAATGAAATTTCCCCGTTTTGTAATAGGGGAAAGTCTTTTACCGCGCTGTATGGAAGCGCTGGAGGAAGCAGATCTGTTGGACGCGGTAAAAGCAAAAGGATTTCAGCGTAAGGACGGTGCCAAGTTTGTGTGGGGCGATAAACTTTGTGATTTTAATTTCTCCCAGCAGTTCACACATGGCTGGGAATGGACCTGGCAGGTGCAGCGTGCAGAGTTTGATAAAACGCTGGCCGATGAATGTGAAAGAAAAGGGATACCTATAGAATATGAAGCGGAAGTAACCGGTATAACTATTGGCGATAATGGCCATTCTGAAACCACTGTAAAAACCAAAGATGGCAATGTAGAAGTCATAAAGGCAAAATTCATAATAGACGGCAGCGGATATGGCCGTGTAATACCTCGCTTGTTTGGCCTCGAAAAAAACTCCGGTCAGCATACGCGAAAGGCTGTGTTCTGCCATATAGAAGATCCAAGACGCAGTGAAGTTGCCAGCGAACCTAATCGCATAATAATATGTGTGCATAATATGGATACCTGGATATGGGTAATACCATTTTCCGATGGTACCACATCTGTAGGATATGTAGGCAAGCCTGAATTCTTTGAAAAATATACAGGCACGCCGGAAGAACAATTCAGAAAACTGCTGGCTGCCGAGAACATACTGAAGGACAGGTTTAAGGATGTGAAGCTGGTATGGAACGAACCACGAAGCCTGCAAGGCTGGAGCTCAACCACCGATACATTCTATGGTAATGGCTTTGTGCTTACAGGTAATGTTACAGAATTCCTCGATCCTGTATTCTCTTCCGGAGTGACATTAGCATCTGTATCTGCACAGAAAGCTGCTAACCTGGTAATACGCCATTTGAAAGGAGAACAGGTGGACTGGAAACATGAATACATGGACTTCATGCAGCGTGGTATAGATGTATTCCGTACCTATGTCAATACCTGGTATGATGGTACGCTTTTTCATATCTTCTTTGCAGAAGAGCGCAATGATGATATAATGAATAAAATATGCTCGGTACTGGCAGGCTATGTATGGGACGAAGCAAATCCCTTTGTGAAGAACCATGGAAAGAGCGTGCGTACATTGGGTAAGTATATGAGTAATATATCTGTTGATAAATAACCTGCAGTTTTGAGCCTGAATATAGAAAGGTGCATAAGCATAAATGAACGCGAGATAAAAAAGAATGGCATGCCACTGCATGCCATTCCTGCTAATGCCAATGCGGTGGACATATACCGAATGCTGTCATTCAACTATCCCAAATTTTTTAAAATGGATGAGTTGTGTAAATGTGCCTGGCTAGGCGCCGAATTGTTACTGAGTGATGGCGTAACACATCTATATGACGGACTGAATAAAAACAATATAGCTATAGTACTGGCTACAGCAAACGGCTGCCTGGACACTGACAAGCGATATATGGAAACGCTGAAAACAGTACCCAGCCCGGCAGTTTTTGTATATACGCTGCCCAATATAATGTTGGGCGAGATATGTATACGGCACGGTTTTAAAGGTGAGCAGCTATCGCTGATGCAGGAGACTTTTGATATGCAGGAAATCCACTTCCTGGTGAGTGACCTGCTGGAGCAGCGGGGTATGGATGCTTGCTTGTGTGGTTGGGCAGATGTGAAAGATGATGAGCACAGCATTCATTTTTATTGGGTAACGAAACATGGTAAGGGTCTACTCTTTACCCCCGAAATAATGCAACAACTGATAAAAGGATAATTAGTAGATTGCCTTTCTATATGTATCGCTATGGCTCAACAAAAAAAAAGGCATAAAGGCTGGCTGAAACGAACGCTTAGCATACTGGGGCCCGGCCTCATCACCGGTGCCAGCGATGATGACCCTTCAGGTATCGCCACTTACTCACAGGCGGGCGCTGCTTTTGGCTACAGCACTTTGTGGGCTGCTCTTTTTACCTTTCCTCTCATGGCAGCCGTGCAGGAAATGTGCGCGCGTGTGGGCATGGTAACCAGTACCGGATTAGCGGGTACGCTAAAAACGCATTATCCGAAGTATGTGTTATATCTAATATTGCTGTTTAGCTTCCCAGCCATAGTGCTGAACATAGGGGCAGATATAGCGGGCATGGGGGCAGTGGCCAATCTTATTTCCCCTTCTGTGCCATCTGCAATATTCAGCCTTGTTTTTACAGCTATATTGATGGTTTGCATTATTTTTTTCTCGTATAAAAAAATAGCGGCCATACTCAAATACCTCTGCATAACGCTATTGATCTACATGATAGTGCCATTTATGGTAAAGCAAAACTGGCCGTTGGTATTAGAGAAAGCTTTTGTTCCTACCATTCATTTCAATAAAGATTTTCTAAACATATTGGTGGCATTATTAGGTACTACTATATCTCCTTATCTCTTCTTTTGGCAGGCAACAATGGAAGCGGAAGGTGTAAAAAAAATAAAAGGCAGCGTGATGGTGGACAAGCGAAACGTGATAGCCATGCAGAAGGATGTAACTGCAGGTATGCTATTCTCAAACCTTGTTATGTTTTTTATTATTCTTACTACTGCTTCGGTGCTTTTTAATAATGGCATTACAAAGGTAGATACGGTAGAGCAAGCCGCGAAGGCATTGAAGCCATTTGCAGGGCACCTGGCATACCTTCTATTTGCGATAGGGGTTATTGGTACAGGGTTCCTGGCTATTCCTGTGCTCAGCGGTTCACTATCCTATATGTTTGCCGAAACACTTGGCTGGAAAAAAGGACTTGATAAAAAATTTCATGAGGCCAAAGGCTTTTATGTCATTATTATTATTTCCCTGGTAGTAGGTATGTGTATCAACTTCCTGGGGATAAGTCCAATAAAGGCGTTGGTATATACTGCTGTTTTATATGGGCTTACTGCGCCCGTGGTTATTGCTATCATTCTGCATGTATGCAATAACAAAAAAATAATGGGAAAGTTTACTAACCATCCCATTTCAAATATTGCAGGAATTACCACACTTTTATTAATGACGGCTGCCGCGGTGCTACTTATTTATTTTCAGTTCTTTAGTAATTAACCGTACAGCTCCAGGTGAATATCTTTCTTGTCGAAACCTAGTTCCACTATACGATGCTTCGCTTCGTCTATCATTACCCGCCAGCCACAGAGCATAAAATGTGAGGGTGATTTATGGCTGCTTAACTCTTCATACACATGGTGCACATAACCTTTACGGCCTTCCCATTCTTCTCTTGACAGCGTAGGATGATAATTGAATTTTGGCAATTCAGCTTCCAACTGGCGCATTTCAGCTTCGTATAAAAGATCTTCACGCTTGCGTGTGCCGAAGATGAGGTCTATTTTTTTGTGGGCTACATTATGCTGCTTTATATAATAAAGCATGCTGCGGAAGGGAGCTATGCCCGTACCTGTGCATATCATGTATATATGCTGGTCAAGATTTTCAGGTAGGGTGAATACCCCCTGAGGGCCGCGTAACGTGAACTCGCTGCCTTCCTTCACCTCATCAAATATATATTTAGAAGCTGCGCCACCTTCCACATAAACGATCACCAACTCTATCACCTTGCCGTTGGGCTTTGATGCTATGCTGTAACTGCGCCAGCGTTTGTTGCGCTGCTCATGTATGGGCAAATCGAGTGTAACGAACTGACCGGGTTTAAAATCAAAAGTTTCTGCTTCAGGCAATTCTATCCAGTAGCGGCGCGTGTTCGGCGTCGCCTGTTCTATTCTCTGCACTATGCCTTTTTGCCATTGGGGAATCATACATAGTAAAGATAGGTAAAAATGTATCAGGGTTTTTTATCGGCAACTGCGTGTACCAGTTCCTTATGTTTATTCAGGTATTGTTTATAGTTATATCGTATCCACATTTTTATCTCGAGGTCGCTTGCATTGCGGGAAAAGTCGTAATCCATTGGGTAGGCGTTCATAAAGTTGGCAAGGGTATCACCTTCCAGGTTTGTGAGAGACGCTACAAGTTCCGGCGTATAGCGCGTATCTATGAAGCGCTGGCTTTCCCAGTAATTGAATTCCTTTTGAAATTTATAGAGGTCTTTATGCATGCCAAACACCCGCTCTGCAACCAGACTGATGGGATGCATAGCTGAGCTTTCTTTTTCTCTTTGCAAGGGCAACTTATAAGGACTGCGGCGTTCCATGGAATCGAGTTGAAAAGGTGTATAGTAATGGGAGCGAACGGTTGCTTCATTTAGCTGATAAGTAAATTGTTGCAACTGTACGTTCAGTTCTGCAACACCAAGGGTGGGCGGAGCAATATACTCCGCAGGTTTAAAGCCTATACTGCTGAAGGCAATTTTATCACCGCTTTTTGCTGCAATAATATACTTACCATCTTCATCGGTATAGGTAGATTGTTGCGTGTTAACGTCTACCACTGTTACAGCAGCCAATGGCTTTTTGCCCGCGTCCGTCACAATGCCTTTCAGCGTTTGCCCTTTAGCAGCAAATGCAATAAATAAAAGGACAGGAAGTATGTGGTAGCGTAAATTCATTCAATACAGTATGTAAAATTAAGCCTGATAGCAGCTTAATAAAGAACCGGGCCGAGGTTTTGGGAATACTTTATGAAAAAGGATTATAAATATGAAAAATAAAAGGATTGTTAAATAGCAGGATTGCTTTTACTTTGTCTGCAAATTTAAAAAAATGTCGAGTTCTTCATTTTACCAGAGATTAGAAAAAGAATTGCAGGAAATAAAAGACGCTGGTCTTTATAAATCGGAGCGCATAATAGAATCGCCACAGGGTGCAGAAATATTAGTGAACGGGAAAAAGGTGCTGAATTTTTGCGCGAACAACTACCTGGGGCTTTCGTCACACCCTAAAACAATAGAAGCAGCCCACAAAACTGTGGATGAGCGTGGCTATGGCATGAGCTCTGTACGCTTTATATGCGGTACGCAGGACATACATAAAGAGCTGGAAGAGAAGCTTTCAAAATTTGTAGGCACTGAGGATACAATACTGTACGTAGCTTGCTTTGATGCCAATGGCGGTGTATTTGAACCACTGCTGGGTGAGCAGGATGCAATAATATCAGATGAGTTGAACCATGCTTCTATTATAGATGGTGTGCGCCTTTGTAAAGCAGCACGTGGCCGCTACAAGCACAATGACATGGCTGATCTGGAAGCACAGCTGCAGGCGCATGCCGGTGCACGTACACGACTTATAGTTACCGATTCTGTTTTCTCAATGGATGGTACCATAGCACAACTGGATAAAATATGCGACCTGGCTGATAAATATGATGCGCTGGTGATGATAGATGAAAGCCACTCATCAGGCTTTATGGGTAAAACAGGTCGTGGTGTACATGAGCTGTGTGGTGTAATGGGCCGTATAGATATAATAACAGGCACCCTTGGTAAAGCTTTGGGCGGTGCATCTGGTGGCTTTACCAGCGGTAAAAAAGAAGTAATAGATATGCTGCGCCAGCGCAGCAGGCCGTACCTGTTCTCCAATACCGCAGCCCCATCAGTAGTAGGCGCTACTATAGCTGTGCTGGACATGCTGAGCGAAACTACACAGCTACGCGATAAGCTGGAAGATAACACAATGTACTTCCGCAAAAAAATGACCGAAGCGGGTTTTGATATAAAACCTGGCACGCATCCTATTACTCCGCTTATGCTGTATGATGCGGTGATAGCGCAAAAATTTGCGGCAGCATTGCTAGAAGAAGGTATTTATGTAATAGGCTTCTTCTATCCTGTGGTTGCAAAAGGCCAGGCGCGTATACGCATACAGATATCTGCTGCACATGAACGCCATCACCTGGACCAGGCAATTGCAGCCTTCGTTAAAATAGGCAAGCAACTGGAAGTAATAAAATAAAAAGAGCATAACATAAAAAGAAAGGGACGCTGGAAAGCGTCCCTTTTTCATTAACCTATGTGTCTGATTGTGGGATTTCTTAATGTTGCTCTGTTGATTTTATTTCTCCCGGTTCTTTCATCGATGCTGAAAACTTGTCAGTTCTCTTCTTCACCCATGCTTTAAAGCGATAGGCTTCCAGGCAAAGTACCGGTACTAAAATAAGAGTAAGGAAGGTAGCGAAGCTAAGACCATATATCATGGTCCATGCCAGCGGCCCCCAGAAAGATGCACTATCACCACCGAAGAAGATGTGTGGATTGAGGTGAGAGAACAGCGATGCGAAATCTATGTTCATACCTACAGCCAGCGGTATAAGGCCCAGTATGGCTGCCGTTGCAGTAAGCAATACCGGCGTCATACGCGTGCGGCCTGCTTCTACCAGGGCATCGTGTATATTCATACCCTCAGCAAGCATCAGGTCCATAAACTCAACCAGCAATATACCATTTCTCACTACCACACCTGCTAATGCTACAATACCAATGCCGCTTATGGCGATAGAGAAGGTTGTTTTAAATATACCAAGACCCAGCATTACACCTATTACGCTAAACAATACTTCACTAAGTATAATAACTGTTTTGCTCAATGAATTGAACAGTATGATAAGTATAAGGAAGATAAGTGCTAATGCTATGCCAAAGGCTTTACCGAGGAAGCCCATCGTTTCAGCCTGATCTTCCTGTTGTCCTCCCATCTTTATAGTAATGCCTGTGCTTGCATGGAAGTTGTTTATTTCCTGCTGTATTGCCTGCACCACTTCATTCGGGTTGTAGTTGGTAAGCACGTTTGATGAAAGCGTAATGATACGTTTTTCATTCTTACGTTTAATACCACCATAGGTAGTAGCATAGTGTATGTTGGCGAATGAACTTACCGGAACTTGTCTGATAATCCCACCCAAGCCCATATCGCGATAAACAATAGGCATATTTCTTACCGCATCCACGTCGGCACGTTGTTCAGGTTTCAGGCGCAGTGTAATAGGATAGTCATCATTCGCATCGCGGAAACGTGATATTTCTTTACCAAAAACAGCCGTACGCAAATTGTTTACAACTGTGTAAGTTGTAATGCCCTCTGTATTCATACGTTCTCTGTCTACATCAAATACTATTTCCGGATTTTTTGGCTGGAAGTCGCTGCGCAGCTCTTCCACTCCACCTATCTGTTTTTCGTCCAGGTAATGTTTCAGGCGTTCTGACGTGCTCACTAGTGTATCCAGGTTGTCACCCGTAATGTCGATAACAATTGGTTTAGGTAGCGGTGGTCCACTACTTTCCTTATCTACGGTAATTTCTGCACCAGGTACACCCTGTATAGCGGAGCGTATCTTTTCCATTAATTTGCTGGTCGATATACCATGCCGTTTTGAAAATTCCTCATACGCTACGGTAATTTTCCCCTTATTTGGGAAATCGCCAATTTCATTAGTGCTAGGATCAACTGCACCCACAGTAACGTTAGATATAACTGACTTTACAGCAGGATTACCTTTGCCCGTCTTAGGGTCTATACCTAATGCATTGTTCACACGCACTTCAAGCTTCTTGAGTACTTCATTTGTATAAGTCTGGTCTGTACCTACCGGAAGGTTGAGGTAAACATATGTGAAGTTTGGCTCGGAGTCAGGAAAGAATACAACATTAGGTTTACGAACTACATCCAGTACAACTGCTAAGACAATTAAGCCTACAGTAATTAAAACTATAATGCCCGGCCTGGCCAATGACCACTTCAGCCATTTGGTATACCAATTCTGAAAGGCAGGCCATGTTTTGTTTTGGAAAGTATGTATCCATTTTGAGAACACAAATTTTTCCAGCAGTATGAAGAGGTAAATGAAAATAACAAAGTTGCCCACGCCAAAAGAGCCGCCCAGGTAGAATAACAATGCTATGGCGCCGAATACTATTGCCAATACTCTGTCGCGCTTGTTAAAACGGCGTTTATCATTATCATGTGAACTGTCATGCGGCTTCATGAAGCTTACTGCAAACACCGGGTTAATGATATAAGCCACCACTAGCGAGGCCAGCAATGTAATGATGAGCGTAATAGGCAGGTAAAATAGGAAACTACCAATAACGCCGGGCCAGAATGCGAGTGGTACGAAAGGCATCAGTGTAGTAGCAGTACCAGCAAGTACTGGTATAAACACTTCACCTGTTGCAAACTTGGCAGCCTTGTCTATCGGCATTTTACCATTATCAAAAATACGGTGTGTGTTCTCTATCACCACAATCGCATCATCTACAACTATACCCAATGCTAAAAGGAATGAGAATAAAACGATCATGTTGAGTGTAAACCCAATGGATGGCAATACGAGGAATGCCAACGCGCAAGATAGTGGTACTGACAAGGCCACAAACAAGGCATTGGTAACACCCATAAAGAACATGAGAATGACCGTAACCAATATAAAGCCTATGATAATGGTGTTTATAAGATCTGTAAGTGTAGATGCTGTCTTTTCAGACTGGTCGCCGGTTATTACAATGTTCAGGTCTTTCGGTAATTCCTGTGCCTGCATCGTCTTCACCAGCTTCTGTATTTTTTCAGAGGCATCTATCAGGTTTTCACCTTTCGCTTTGATAACATTGAGCGTGATAACGTTATTGCCATTTAAGCGGGCAAAGCTTTTTTGTTCCTCGAACGAGTCAACAACATTCGCCACATCGCGTAGATAAATAGCCTTACCCTGCTGGTTCTTCACCACCACGTTGCCTATCTGTGCGGCAGTTTTAAATTCATCTTTAATACTTAGTATCCTTTTTTGATTGCCAATAGCAACCTGACCTGCAGTAGCAGATACGTTTTCTGATGCTATGGTGTTTTCAATATCGCTGAATGTAAGTCCAGCAGCCTGCATTTTATACAGGTCCACATTTATCTGTATCTCGCGATCCAGTGCACCCACTATATCCACACGCTTTATTTCCTTCAGCGCTTCTATATTGTCTTTTATATGATCGGCATATTTCTTCAATCGGTTCAGATCATAGTTACCCGATATGTTCACATACAGTATCGGCAACTCCGAGAGATCAATATCTTTTACCTCGGGCTGGTTCGGCAGGTTCTTCGGTAAGTCGGTCTTAGCCTTGTCCACTGCATCTTTTACGTCCTGTTTCGCCTTGTCGATCTGCACATTGGTATTGAACTCAACAATAACAACCGAGTAGTCCTGGAAGGAATTACTGGTTACTTTCTTTATACCGGTAAGGTTCTTTACCTGTTTCTCAATTTGCTTGGTTACCAGGTTTTCCATGTTTTCGGGGGACGTACCTGGATACACGGTCTGCACAATGATCTGCGGTATCTTAATTTCCGGAAACTGTTCCTTAGGCAGGTTTAAATAAGCCATTAAGCCTGCCAGTGTAATGATAATGGTAATTATATATATGGCCGTGCGGTTATCAATCGACCAGCTCGACGGTTTAAACTCTTTAAATACGTCTTTCATGAGTGTGTTTTATCGTATGCAGTGCATACATTAAATGTTTTGTTTGTCGTTACTTCCAGGCCGGGTCTACATAATAGTGATAGGTGCACCATCATCTATATCTTCAAAGCCTTCTACAATTATCTTGTCGCCTGGCTTTAAGCCATCCAGCACTTCTACCAGGCCATTTGAGTTTTTACCTACTGTTATAGGTACTGCCTTAGCCTTGTTGCCATCCACTAAATACACCATGTTGCCATTAGCTGTTTTCTGAATGACAGCTACAGGTATTACAATGGTATTATCATGTTCGTAGTTAGCTATCTTCATGATGCATGACATGTTGGGATGCAGTTTAGGATTGTTGCCCAGGCGCACTTGTACCAGGAAGGCACGGGATATTGGATCTACTGCTTTTGATACGTAGGTAAGAGAGGTCTGTATTGAATCATTTATATCAGGCAGCACCAGGTTTACGCTGTTGCCTTGTTGTACCTTGCCCAGGTAGTTTTCGCCAAGGTTAGCTTCAGCTTTTAGTTTATCGTAGCTCACCACGCGTATACCATTTGGTCCACCCGGGTTAGTTGCATCACCCTCTTTAATACCGATCATATCTACTGTTCCATTGATTGGGGATTTTATTGTGTACATATTCCTCTGTGCAACCAGAGCTGCCTTTTGTTTTTCTGTAGCCTCATACTGGGCCTTCGCGCTTAACAGCTGCACTTCGGTACCTATATTCTGTGCCCACAGCTTTTTTTGCTTTTCGTATAAACTTCTTTGTAAAACCAGTTGCGGCTCTACAGCTTTTATTTGCTGGTCTGCTACTGAGGCATCAAGTGTGGCAAGTACCTGACCTTTGCCTACTTTTTGGCCCACATGAACTAATATACTCTTTATAATACCTGGTGCCTGTGGAGTAGCGGTAACGTTTTCATCACCTGAAATGGATGATTGAACGTTGATGTAAGACTTGAAATCTGTTGATGTCAGTGTCATTACGGACACTGGTGTAGCCTTCCTTGAAGTATCAGCAGTTTTAGATTCCAGTGCTTTTATCTTGTCGTCAATGCTGGCGCGTTCTTTCTTTAATTTGGCAAGCTCCGCTTCTGTTTTGTCGGTCTTTTTTCCGCCGCCGCAAGATGCAAGTGCCACTGTAGCTATAAGTAGATAGATAGTGCGTTTCATTCTTTGATTTATTTATATAGTGTTGCTATGGTGATGGTTAAATTATTTTAATAGTCCCAATGCTTTCTTAAGGTCTGCTTCTGCATTTATCACGTCCAGCAGTGCATTGAAATAGTTTGTTTGTGCACGCAGCTGATCTGTTTGTGCCTGTGTTACTTCCATATTGCTACCTACGCCAGCTTTGTATTTCTTTTCAGAAAGATCAAGCACATCGTTAGCCAGGTCCAGGTTGCGGTGTTGGCTTTCAGCTTGCAGCACAGCATTTTTTAATGAAGTGCGTGATTGTGCAGTTTGGAAGTCAATGGTCTGTTTCACCAATTCAATATTATTTTGTGATTTTTCGACATTGAGTTTGGCTTCTCTTAATTGATTAGTGCGTAGGAAACCATTGAAGATGGGTACATTTAATTGTAGCCCCACAAGCGTACTAAGAATATATTGTGTATGGAATAAATCTGAAAATATGCCTGTTGCATAAGTGTATCCAGTATTTGCAAATGCATTTAGAGACGGTAGTGCAGCCAGCTTGTAGCGCTGAACGTTAAATTCATTTACTTTCAAAGCGGCTTCAGAAAGTCTGAATTCGGGTACCCTGTTATAATCAGCCTCTTCATCAAGCAGGGAAAAAGTCTCCTGTTTGCGCACTGCAACGTCTGTGTCCGTAAGTTGAATAGGTGTATTGATATCCATTCCCATCTGGAATTTTAATAGCTGTTCGGAAACGGTAAGCAGGTTACTTATTCTGATACTATCAGAGGATAAGTTGTTTACCTGTACACTCGTGCGTTCTACATCTATTTTTTCGGCAAAGCCAGCTTGCTGTGTTACGCGTATGTCGTGCTCAATGCTGCGTGCATAGCTAAGCGCATCTTTGGTAATGGCAAACTGACGATAAGCAATAACCAGGCTGTTGTACGCTTTTAATACATTATATCGTATAGTTTCATTGCTAACCTCCGCATTCTGGCGTGCCAATTCAAGTACAGATTTCCTTGCTTTAAGGGCAACAAGCACGCTACCGTCAAATATAGTTTGGGAGCCATTAAGTGTTGCAGAGGCTGAATATTTAGATATGAATGATACAGGAATAGAAGTGTCAGGGGGAATATGTGCATTTGGTTGAAAAAGAGCGGCTGCACTCCCTGGTAGAAATGTGGCAGGCGGGTTCACATAATCATCAAACTCTGCTTTGCCATTAATATGCGGATATGCTGCTGCCAGAGTTTCTTTTATCTGTGCCTCCTGTATCAGCACATCCAGGTGAGAATTCTTTGCTGTATAGTTGTGCTTCAATGCATATTTCATGCAGTCGTCCAGACTCAGGTAGGTTGTATCCTGTGCCCGACTGCTGAATGATGTAGCAACAAGTGTAGTGATGGATAAAAATATCAGGGATGCTCTCATGATTTAACTTCTTGCTTTATGTGTTTGTCTTTGTATTTATGATATAGTTTTATTCCTTTTTCTGTCATGATGCCATAGAGAAAGTGCTCACCTATTTCCAGCGCTACAGATATCAGCTCATTTCGGTTGTTCACCAGCAGATTGGGCTGCAGTATCATCAACGAGCTTTCCAGGCGATAGCGGGCCATCAGGTCCGGATTTATCTCAGGGCGAAAAAGACCTTCTTCTATGCCACGCTGTATATTGTCGCGCAGCATACCCACATCTCTTACCTCCAGTTGCTCCCGAAAAGTCTTGTAGGCATCCGGAAAATACCGTTGCAGCTCAAATAGCAGCATGGGGTTCATTTCCTTGTTCATGTTATCCATAAAAGCCAGCATTTTTACCATAGCCTCTATGGCATTGTCACTCTCGGCCATCTGCATATTGCACATGTCGCACACCTGGTCTTTATACCATTGCACCGACTCGTTCACTACTTCATTCTTATTGGCAAAATGCTGGTAGAGCGTTTTTTTAGATATACCTGCGCGGCGTGCTATATCGTCCATAGTAATGGCCTTCATGCCATACTGACGAAACAGCTCAACTGCAGATGTTAATATTTTTTGTAGCTGGTCCATAATAAATCGTGGACAAAACTACGGAAACATTTTTCATAAAAAACGTTTCCTGTGTATTTTTTTGTTTTGCAGTCAGAAAGCGAGTAATAGAAAAAACAGTATATTTAGACTGGAAAACGATGTGTGGAAGGACAATTTGCGTGTATTAAATTTTGTTTATCAAATAATTATACATTAACTAAATAAATATAATATGGCCTTCCTAAAAGATTTCAAATCGTTTGCTTTAAGGGGAAATGTGGTGGACCTGGCAGTCGGTGTAATTATTGGGGCTGCTTTTGGAAAGATTGTTACTGCGGTAGTTGAAGATTTGCTGATGCCGCTTATAGGTTGGGTTACTCCATCCGGTAGTAAGTTCACAGATATATATTACGTGCTTAAGCCTGGTAAATCTGGCTCCACTATATATAAATCGCTGGCAGATGCTAAAACTGATGGTGCCAACGTATTTGCATATGGCGATTTTATACAAACTATTGTTGATTTTACCATTATTGCGTTTTGCATATTCCTGATGATAAAAGGAATAGAAAGAATGAAACGCAAGGAAGCAGAGGCACCTGCTCCGCCGGCTGCATCACCAACAGAGAAGCTGCTGACAGAGATACGTGACATACTGGAAAAGAAGCCGCAATAAAAACATTTTTCACTAAAACCCTATTTATTCTCATTTTTGCAACATGAGCACTGGTAAAGTTTATGAGGGTCTTAGCCTGCTGAAAAAGCAGGGGAAAAGCGGTTTTGCGGTACTGGCAGATCCTGATAAAATATCACCGTCTGAAGCACAATACCTTGCTGAACTTTGTAATGAGGCCGGTGTGGACTATTTGCTGATGGGTGGTAGTCTGTTGATGGCGCACCAGCTGGAAGCCTGCATACAGCGCTTTAAGGCGGAAAGTGATATTCCGGTTATTCTGTTTCCCGGAAGCCCGGCACAGGTTACACCTTATGCTGATGCTTTACTTTACTTGTCCCTTATATCAGGCCGAAATGCAGAATTACTTATAGGTCAGCATGTAGCTTCCGCTCCTATGGTAAAGGCCAGCGGTCTTGAAGTTATTTCTACCGGCTACATGATAATAGATGGCGGAAAGCCTACCACGGTATCATATATGAGCAATTCTGCGCCCATACCTGCCAACAAAGCCGATATAGCTTTGTGCACCGCATGGGCAGGTGAAATGCAAGGCAAACATATCATCTACATGGATGCCGGCAGTGGCGCACGCACACCGGTATCTGAAGAAATGATACATAAGGTAAGCAGCCATATATCCCTGCCACTGTTTGTGGGTGGGGGCATACAAACACCTGAAAAGGTATATGCAAACTGCAAAGCAGGTGCAAATGTAGTAGTGGTGGGCAATGCTATAGAGCGCGACCCTATGCTGATAAAGGAACTGGCGCAGGCTACAAAGGAAGCTACTGCTTCGGCTAATAAAGACTAAGACATTTTGTATTTGTTGAAGAGCTCGTATATCTGCTCTTTGTAGGTATTACCAATGCTCACCATCTGGTCTTTTATTCTTATCACATTCCCGTCTACTTCCGTCACGTATTTCATATTGATGATGTAAGATTTACTAACCCGTACAAAACCGGGCAACACTGACAATTGTTCTTCAAAGTTCTTCATAGTGCTGTGCACTATTACTTTGCCATTATCTGTCCATAGCCGCACATAATCTTTAAGCCCTTCTACAAACCATAGTTGCGCAAGGTCTATCTTCACCAGCTTGCCGTCGGATTTTACAAACAGTATATTGTCTTTGGTATTTACTGCATTGTTACTTTGTTCAACAACAGGCGTTGCACTTTTTTGTCGTACCGCATCTATAGCTTTATTAATAGCTTTTAAAAAGCGCTCAAAGGAAATAGGCTTTAGCAAGTAATCCAGCGCATTCAGTTCGTAGCTTTCTACAGCATATTGTGAGTATGCAGTAGTGAATATAATAGCAGGTGGATTCTTCAATGTTTTCAGAAAATCCATTCCGCTTATTTCAGGCATATTAATATCCAGCAGCATTACGTCCACTTGTTGCCTGCTCAGAAAACTAAAAGCTTCCAGCGCGTTCTTACAGCTACCTGCCAATTGTACATCAGGTGTTTTTTGCAGGTAGGTTTCCAGTATATCCCTTGCCAGTGGTTCGTCATCTACTATCAGTACCTGTATGGGCTTCATGCTAAGTCTATATTTACTTCAATGATATAATAACTGTCTGCGGCGGTAATATCTATGCTATGTTTGCCAGGATACAAAAGCTGAAGCCGCTTGCGCAGGTTAGTTAATCCTATGCCGCCTTCTTCTTTATCCTTCAGGAACTTACAATTGTTTTTGGAATAAACAAGCAGCTTGTTTTCCTCAATAATGAAACGATAATCAACGAAATGATTTTCAGAGATAATGCGTGTACCATGTTTAAATACATTCTCCAATACAGGCAGCCAGAGCAGGGGTGGTATATTGTATGGCTTGTCGGCGCTCATTATAAAGCTCAGGTTGTTTTTATCAGTCAGGCGCAGCAGCTCCAGGTCTATATAAGCTTCCATTATCTCTTTTTCCTTTTCAAAGGGAATGGTCTCTACATTAGAATCATACAGCAAATAGCGCAATATGGAAGAGAGCTGTAATATAGCATCAGGCGCCTCATCCGATTTTTTCAGCGATAGCGCATATAAATTATTCAGCGTATTAAAAAGGAAATGGGGATTGAGCTGTGCTTTTAGAAAATTAAGTTCAGTTAGCTGTTGTTGTTTTTTTGCTTCCATCACCATCAGCTCAGCATTGCGCATAGCTTTTATAGAATCTTTCTGTATCCGCTGAAAGTAGTTCATATACCAGGCGCCTGTTAGCAACAATAGCCACACTCCCCAGCCTACAGCAAACCAGCCTGCATCATATACAATGTCAGGTAGTGTCCAATTTGGGCTGACAGGTGATGTAAGCGGGCTTATCTGGTGGATATGTATTTTAGGGAAATGATTAATAATAAGCTTCAGCACCACTGTATATACAACAGAGAAAATAAGCACAAGAGGGATGGCCAATGTAAAATACCTGGCAAATCGTTTCTTTACCAGGAATCTTGGAACGAGATAAAGATTATTGGTATAAGTATATAGCATCACCAATCCATTAGTAATAACAACAAATAACCAATACCACTTATCCGCATATACTTTGTCTGCCTGTATGTTGTTGTATTGCAAATCCAGGAAGAAAAACCAAAACAGCAGGTTTCGGAACAAGCGTCCGGTAAAGAATTTATATAACAGCTGTAATAACTTCTTCATAATAGCTGCTGCAAGTAACCGTTTAATAGTGGCGCATAGAAATATAATAGACAAAATAGCTGAAATATTAGACAAAACAGATAGCGTCGAAAATAGCGTCGCTTTGGTCTAAAAGATTTAGCAAGCCCTGATGCATATACTTCCTTTGTGTCATCATTCATCAATCAAAGGATATTTATGAAAACATTTATCTGCACATTACTGGCTTGTATTGTTTTTACGATTGCCAAGGCGCAAAACACAAATGATATTGCCGATTCGCTACGTTATGGCCGTCGCGGCATGGTGCAGGATACCAATATTATAGGTGGCATTATTGGCATCTATTACAAAGGAGCCACTAATTATTATGCCTATGGTTATACAGCAAAAGATAAGGCAAAGAAGACAGAAAACACTACGCTGTTTGAAATTGGCTCTAATACAAAAGTGTTTACTGCATTGCTGCTGGCCGAAGAAATGGGAAAAGGCAGGGTGGATAGCAAAACTTATATAGATAAGTATGTGCCGGTAAATAGCGGCATTAGTAACAAAGTACGCTTAATAGATCTTGTCACACACACATCGGGTCTCCCAACTCTTCATGATTCGGCATCAATGGCGGAAATAACTCAAAAGGATTCGCTATGTCCATATTGTGCAGTAGATGATAAGTACATTTTGTCTGTAGTAAAGAAAACTGATAGATTGGAAGACTATGGTAATTTTAATTATTCTAATTATGGTTTTGCATTGCTTGGTCATATACTTACCCAAATGAACCATAGTAACTATGAGCAACTGATTAAGAAGAACATTTTTGCGCCATTGCACATGAATAATAGCTATGTGACTATGGATACTAATGATGTCCGCATGGCTACAGGATATAAAGATGGGGAAAGGCAGCCATACATAATGCTGACAGGGCTAGCACCTGCAGGCATCATTAAATCGGATATACGCGATATGCTCAGCTTTGTGAAATATGAAATGGGGGTGCAGCATTCTACCCTTGATGGTGCGATGCAGCTTAGCCAGCAGCTACACTATAAAAGCCCCACAGTAAATGTAGGCCTTGGCTGGCTGAATACAGTAGAGTATGGCGATACTATATACGTGATGCGTGGCGATACTTATGGCTTCTCCAGCCTTATGGCCTTCGACCGCCAGCAAGATCTGGGCGTTGTGATATTACTAAACAGTGAAAGCCCCAACGTTACACAACATGCATTCTCGTACATTATGAGGGAAATAGCAGGCAATGACGCAAAATACGCATCAAAATTTGAGCGCCCTGCTATAAAGCTGGACTCCGAAATACTAGAACGCTATTCCGGCGATTATAAGATATCAGATAACCTGATGCTAAGTGTTTCTGCCGAGCAGAATAAACTATATATACAACTAACAGGGCAAGGCAAGTACCCTGCTGAAGCGGTAAGTGATAATGTATTTGTAGAACGTAGAGCAAAAGCAGAATTTGAATTTGTAAAAGATAAAGAGGGACACTACAGTAAGTTGATACTGCGGCAAAATGGTATGGAAATACCTGCTTTAAAAGCAAACTAGTCGGGAAAATTATAGCCTACATTATGCTCCTGAATGTATTGTCTTATGTCCATCACTATTATATCATTCGGGTCTGTAGCATTTTGCGCCAGTATCAGCACATCATATTTGTCGCCGGTATAGGCGCTTAGTGCTTCTGCCGGGTTGCCGGATGCGGTATAGCTAGCTACAAATGCTTTTTTATCGTCTTGTTCAAATGGCGCCAATACTACATGGTCTATGATCAGTTTTATAGGCGGTTCAGCACGAAAAGTGAATTCGGTATCGATCAGATCTTCAAAATCCTCGCAGATTTCGGTGGCCTGCTCCCTGGTAAAGTATAGTGGTTTCAATGAAAAGCCGGATATTTGGCGTGCAAGCTACTGGAAATACGTCCATTGAGCGTGTATAGAGATTATTTAATTGAATAAAATGGTAAAACCTCATTTAACCAGATATTCCGCACATATTTTTTCACATTTTACTTTTTACTTTTAAGTTTTTACCCTACCTTTGCACTCCTTTAGTACAAGAATTTGCCCTCGGGCACAAAAAAGCATAGTATGAAACGTACATATCAACCGCACCGCCGCCGCCGCAAGACAGTTCATGGTTTCCGCAAGCGTATGGAAACGGCAAACGGCCGCAAAGTATTGGCTTCTCGCCGCAAAAAAGGACGTCATAAGCTGACAGTGTCAGACGAAAGCCGTTTGAAATAATAATAAATTAAAACATTTAGCCATTCGTTATACTTTCAAAGCATACGAGCGGCTCAAGCGAGAGCAACATATTGATACGCTTTTCCACACCGGAAAAGCGTTTTCTGTTTTTCCAATAAGGGTTATCTACAATATATTGCCTCGTGGTGCCGAGCCGTCCCCTGTCAGGGTAGGCTTTTCCGTGCCCAAAAAGAAATTTCGCAATGCTGTAGACCGCAACCGGGTAAAACGCCTGCTGCGGGAAGCCTGGCGACTTAATAAACACTTGCTTTACGCTGCTGTTGCCCCGGAAGACCATCTGCATATATTTCTTATTTTTACTGATAATAAGCTACCGGAAACACCCGCAATAACTGTGGTAGTAACAAACGGCCTGCTGAAACTTGCTGAACAGATCGGTAAGCAGCAACAGCAAAAAGAATTATAAATGCGCAAACTGCTTTCCATATTGCTCATTGGCCTCATCCGCTTTTACCAGGGTGCTATATCCCCTATGTTAGGTATGAAGTGCCGGTTCACCCCCAGCTGTAGCAGCTATGGCCTGGAGGCCATCCGTAAATACGGGCCTTTTAAAGGGGGCTGGCTCGCATTCAAACGTTTCCTGTCCTGCCATCCCTGGGGTAAAAGTGGCTATGACCCCGTGCCTTAAAAGCCGTCTTCAATATCTAAGGATATAATTTTCAAAAGGCGAAAAATATTACAACTACAATTTTATTCTTTCACCAGTCTCAGCGTCTGCTGCCCATTGCTGCCTTGCATACGCACGAAATAAACGCCGGGCTGAAGGTTACTTAAGCTCATAGGAATATTGTATGTACCGGGCGCAAATATCTTTTGCTGTGTTATAGTTTGTACTGCTCTTCCGTTTACATCATAAATCTTTATAGAAGGCGCGTCTTGTTTATTTTGGCTGAAGTGCAGCATAGCCATATCATGCGAAGGATTAGGATATACATAAGCACTGCTGAGGGGTGAAGATAAAAAAGGTACAGCAGTGGTGTAGCCTTCCAGTTTCAATTTGAAAAAGTCAGCTTCCACCCCGTCAGCAAGACCGGCAAATGTAATAGTATGATCATTGGTGTCAATCGCCAGACCTGCCTGATCTGCATAGGTAGCACTGGTATCAAAAAGAGAAAGAGGAATAGTAGCTGTCCCATTTGTGCCAAAACTGCTATCGTAGCTAAGGTCCGGCTTATAGCTACTAACAAAGTAGTTGGTGCTATTAATCCCGGCACCTATAAAATTGCCGTTTTGCAACAGAGTTAAAGCCTCCAAAGGTCCATTTATCGGCGCCAATCCGTTTGTTCCCCAGGTGCTGTCAATTATTCCATTTGCGGTGAATCTTTTGAGATAACTAATAAAAGTAACAGTAGAATATGCAAACGCAAGCAGCTTCCCGTCGGCTTGCTCAAGCACAGACGTCAACCGCAACGAATCAACACCGGTTTTGCCATTTGTACCAAAGCTGGAATCAATTTGCCCGTTAGCTGTTATAAGCGAAAAGGTATTGGAATGTATGGAAGGTCCAACAACACACATTTTGCCATTTCGCAGCTGCACCAGGTCTTGTATATGCGTGAAGCTTGAGTCGGTTTTTAAAATGCACATGCCGTTTACACCAAATGTCGAATCATATAAACCGTCTGGTTTTAATTTTATAATGCATGCCGTTTATACCAAATGTAGAATCGAGCGTGCCATTTGTTTTCACCCGGATACAAATAAGTTTGTAGAGGCCATCCGTAAAAATAAAACCGGTTGCAAGTACTTTACCGTCAGCTTGCAAAGCAGCTCCGAAGCAGCCAAAATTGGAGTCTATGGCAATAGTGGCAGTCCCCCCCTTGCCAAACGTATTATCCCTGCTGCCATTTTTTAGATAACGCCGGATCACCTTTCCGCCCGTAGCGCCCCCAGTGTCAGCCAAAACTATAGTTCCCTTACCACTTAATGGCATTATTTGGAAAATGCCGCCACGGAAGCCGTACTTTGTAATTTGATCTTTAAAGTGTCCATTAATGCCATAAGTTGAATCTAATGTGCCAGGTTGAGCAAAGCTGCAATAACTGATAATTAAAAATAGCAGAATGGGTAGCGTAGTTTTCATAAAAAGAAGGTTTTCGAAAAATAAAGACGGTGTTTTATACTATTAAGGGCAGTCTCTTTTTGTAAGATAAATGTCACAAAAAATAAATAACTAGAAAATGCATTTATTAGCTACAAACACATTTCATTTTCTGAATAGTTATTTTTAGATACATAAATAAGTAATCAAGCATGTTTTTATTCTTTCATCAGCCTCATTGTCTGCTGCTCATAGCCGCTTTGCATGCGCACGAAATAAATACCGGGTCGCAGGTTACTTAAGCTCAGCGGTATATCATAGCTGCCGACTGTAAATGTTTTCTGTGTTGCTATAGCTTGAACGGCCCTTCCATTTATGTCATAAACAGTTATTGACAGTGCATCTTTTTTGTCAATGCTAAAATGCAAGATAGCCACACTATTTGCAGGGTTGGGATATAAATAAGCGTCACCGGTAGCTGTTGTTAGGAACGGAACTGCCGTATTCCCTTCAAGCTTTAATTTAAACAGGCAATACCCCACCCCGTATACGTGCCCTGCAAAAGTGATGGATTTATCAATGGTATCTGCAACCATATCCCGGGCGGCCATTTGATTAATGCGGCTGTTAAACAGCGATGCAGGAATATGGGTTAATCCATTTAATCCAAAACTACTATCAGGGCTGCCGTCTGGCTTATACCTGCTCACTACAAAGCTTGAATCGTCCTGCCCGCCTGCAACAAAGCTACCTGTAGGAAGCAACGCCAATGCTCCGTTGCCATCATTGGCTTGTACCAGGCCGTTTTTGCCCCATGTACTGTCCGTTATACCATTTACATTGAAACGTTTAAAAAATAATGGCCCGCTTGCATATATCGAATATATCGTTGCAATTATCTTTCCATCTGCCTGTTCCATTAGGCCCCCAAAAGCTTGTGAATCCAGCCGTATTTTCCCTTCAATTCCAAAACTGGAATCTAATTGTCCTTTTGCAGTTATCATTGCCAGTACATTACTATATACTGAGGGGCCGGCAATGCATATTTCACCATTTTTCATTGGCATGCAGAATTGTAACCGCGCCGAGACGGAATTGGTATCCAATCTTACAACGCACAAGCCATTATTGCCAAATGAGGAATCGGGAGAACCGTTGGGATTTAATTTAACTACAGCAGCGTATTCATAGTAAAATGAATCAACAAGGGTGACGCCAATAATGATTTTATTATCCTGCGTTACACTTATTTTTTCACCCAATAGTGTCTGCGCATATACTGGCGGGCGCAATACTATATTTCCATTAACACCAAAAGTGGAATCGGGTGTGCCATTTTTTTTCAATCGTAAGCACAGCAATTGGTATAGGTTATCTCTGGGTATTTCTCCGGCTACAAGTATTTTCCCATCTGTCTGCAAGCAGGCACCAAAACCAATTGCTGTTGAATCAACTCCTGTTATTGCATTACCATTTATACCAAAGCTGGCATCTCTGCTGCCATTTTTTAAGGTGCAGCGAATCACCATTCCAAAGTCGCCCCATCCTGTGTCTCCCAAAACAATTGTCCCGCCATTGCTAAGGGATAATATTTTATTGACATTAGAAGACGTCCGCCTTAAATTTGACAAAGAGTCATTAAAATGACCATTCACGCCATAAGTAGAATCAAGCGAGCCAGGCTGCGCGAAAGAAAAAGTATTAAGGAAACATAGCAATAAGAGGATAGGTAGCTTAGTTTTCATAAATAGAAGGTTTTCGTAGAAGAGACGAGGTTTTATACTATTAGTGCCAATCTCTTTTGTAAGATAAATGTCACAAAAACTTAATAACTAAAAAGGCATTTCTTTGATTGCAAACCACTTTCAACCTCTGAATAACTATTTTTGAATACATAAATAAGTAGCTAAGCATGTTTTATTCGTTTAAAGGTTTTATTCCCGTAGTGCATCCTTCAGCTTTCGTGCATCCCCTCGCCGCCGTCACAGGCAATGTAGTGATCGGCAAGGACGTATATATAGGCCCGGGTGCTGCGCTACGTGGCGACTGGGGAGGAATAGTGATAGAAGACGGCTGTAATGTGCAGGAGAGCTGTACAATACATATGTTTCCTGGGGTAACGGTGCTGCTGAAAGAGGCGGCGCATATAGGTCATGGTGCTATCATTCACGGGGCTACAATAGGCCGTAATGTAATGGTAGGTATGAATGCCGTAATAATGGATGAAGTAGAGGTAGGAGATGAAAGCATAATAGGCGCTATGACCTTTATCAACGCCAATACTAAAATACCACCCAGATCGCTGGTAGTGGGTAACCCGGGCAAGATAATAAAGGAAGTGAGTGATGAAATGATTGCCTGGAAGACCAAAGGCACTCGCCTGTACCAGGCACTTCCAAAAGATTGCTATGATAGCCTGCGTGAATGCGAACCACTACGCGAGATACCCGTTGATCGACCCCCTCAGGAGTTGTTGTATGACACCTGGAACAAAATAAAGAATGAATAATATGCTGTAAATGAAAAGGTCAGACCCCTGGGGCCTGACCTTTCAAAAAATGGGTAATCTGAAAAATTATCTAATTAAGCTTCATCAGAATTAACCAGGTCATTCACAAATTTAGCCACAGATGCTATACGTGCATGATTCAGTGCATAGTGGATAAATTTACCATCACGCTCAGTGATCACGATGTTAGCACGACGAAGGATCGCAAGGTGCTGAGACGCTACAGACTGTTCCAGACGCAGCTTCACATAAATATCAGTCACATTCATGCGTTTATTTTCTTCCAGCAACTTCACTATTTGCTGACGCAGTTTGTGGTTAATGGCCCTCAGTGTCATTGCAGCACTTTTCACAGCCATGTAATCTAATTTAATGTGTTCGTTCGAACCCTCGTCCTTGCGAATTACCAGCGTATTAGCTGACATTGTCGTTTCCATTTACATTAAAATTTTACAGGAGTTAATAAATAATTACTTCTCTTATTGTGTTAAGACCGTTAATAGACGCGGTCTATACCGCTTCGATAACATAGTGCAAACATACTATAGTAAATAATATGAAACAACCTTTTAAATGCACATTCTGTTAACCCCGCGTTAAAAAAAACTTCAATAAAAAAATAAATTAATGATAACTATTTGATTTTGCTTGAGTTATGCGTGAAAACTTGTTTCAAATAGAAGGGTTCAGCTGTGGATAAATTGACATTTTGATTACACTTATATTGTTCGTCTGCATACATAGCCCACGCATTCTTATCTATTAACTTATTAAAAAAAACAGCCGATTTTTTAATATTAAGGATATGTTCTATTTGTGGTGTTGTTTCGCCTGTAACCAAAAGTTTTAGATCCAGCTCATTTAATAACTTTTCAAGCTCCGCCGCATGTATATGTTGTGGCGCTATGTAAGTTTTGAAATCTTTATCATATGCCGCAATGAAAAATTCATTTTCCCGTGCAACGAGCATACTCAGAAAAACGTCATATTCATTCATTTTGTTATGATATTGCTGCCAGGCTAAAAGACTCAGTTTATTATCCAGAAACAAAGGCTTGTCCAGGGCATAGCAAAGGCCTTTTGCAGTGCCCATACCTATACGCAGGCCGGTATAGGAGCCCGGACCGGCACAAACTACAATACCGCTAAGCCGTTGTAGCGTAATGTCAGCATCATTAAGCACTGTATCTATCAGTACATTTAATAGGGCAGACTGGTTCTTGCTGTCTTCTATTGCCTGGTCCGTAATCATTTTGCCATCGGCTGATATGGCAACGAACCCATTATCCGCTGATGTATCTATGTGTAATAAGTATGTCATGTATCGAATCGCAAAAATAGGGTAAATGTGGCGGGCGTATTACATTTGCAGCTATGGAAAAGAAAATCGTTAATACTAATAACGCACCAGCGCCTATAGGCCCATATAACCAGGCAGTACAATTTGGTAACCTGCTATTCGTATCGGGACAGATACCGCTGGACGCTGCTACCGGCAACCTGGTGCAGGGCGATATAAAAGCTGAAACACATAAGGTGATGGACAACCTGGCTGCTATACTGAAAGAAGCAGGTATGGATTTCTCTAATGTATTGAAGTCAACTATATTCCTCATGAATATGGGCCAGTTTGCACAGGTGAATGAAGTATATGGTAGTTACTTTACTGAAAATGCGCCCGCCCGAGAAACGGTGCAAGTAGCCGGCCTGCCGAAGGCTGTGAATGTAGAAATTTCCGTAATAGCGGCTAAGTAGAGACAGGGCATTATAGTTTTTATAAATAGTTGTCAAATTGTGAATCCGTATGTGGATTGTAAGGGGCCTGGTATGCTGAAATGTGCAATAATCTGCGGGATTACAATTGGTTAAATAAAACGGTTGATTTGTGGATATGATGTGCAATTATTAGCGTCAAAAGATCTGAAAAGTGAAGGAATGCTCAAAGCATTCCTTCACTTTTATAATGCTGTTATATAATTATCCTTTCTTCATCTCTTTAGCCCATGCGTCCTTCAGGGTGACAGTACGGTTAAAGATTACCTTATCCGGTGTGCTTTCTTTGTCTACACAGAAGTAGCCTTTGCGCATGAACTGGATGCGCTCGCCGGGTTGTGCTGTGGCAAGGCCAGATTCAATATAGACCTGTGGCAGTATGTGCATTGAGTCAGGATTTATATAGTCTTTAAAATCTCCTTCCTCGCTGGATGGGTCTTCTACGCGGAACAGGCGATCATACAGGCGAACCTCGGCAGTTTTAGCATGCGGTACGCTTACCCAGTGTATGGTTCCCTTTACTGATATGCCGCTGGTATCGCTGCCGCTTTTGGTTTCAGGCAGGTATTCGCAGAGCACTTCGGTTACATTGCCCTGTGCATCTTTATTGAAGCCTGTGCAGCGCACTATGTAGGCATTCTTCAGGCGCACCATAAGGCCGGGGCCGAGGCGGAAGAATTTCTTCGGCGGTTCTTCCATAAAGTCTTCACGCTCTATCCACAGCTCGCGACTAAAATGCAGCTTGCGGCTGCCCGCGTTTGCATCTTCCGGGTTGTTCTCGGAATCAAATATGTCTTCCTGGCCTTCAGGGTAGTTGGTTATTACCAGCTTCACAGGGTCCAGTACGGCCATCACGCGATTGGCTGTTTTGTTCAGCTGTTCGCGCACGCAGAATTCCAGCAGACCTATATCTACAATGTTCTCGCGCTTGGCTATACCTATGGTATCGCAGAACTGGCGTATAGCCTCTGCAGGGTAACCGCGGCGGCGCATACCGCTTATCGTTGGCATACGGGGATCGTTCCAGCCGCTTACATGTTTTTCATTTACCAGTTGGAGCAGTTTGCGCTTGCTCATAACCGTGTAGGTAAGGTTGCGGCGCGCAAACTCGTACTGGTGCGAAGGGAATATCTCCAGCTTTTCAATGAACCAATCGTATAGCGGGCGATGATGTATGAACTCAAGCGTGCATATAGAATGTGTGATGTGCTCTATACTATCGCTTTGGCCATGTGCAAAATCGTACATGGGGTAGATGCACCATTTATCGCCTGTGCGGTGGTGGTGTGCATGCTTAATGCGGTACATCAACGGGTCGCGCAGCAGCAAGTTGGGGTGTGCCATATCTATTTTGGCACGCAGTGTTTTTTCACCATCCTTGTATTTGCCGGCACGCATATCTGCAAACAGCTGCAGGTTTTCTTCCACGCTGCGATTGCGGAAAGGGCTTTCCTTACCGGGCTCAATGGTAGAGCCTTTGGTAGCTGCAATTTCATCAGCGCTCAGGTCATCTACATAAGCCAGACCTTTCTTTATAAGTGTAACGGCAAATTCGTACAGCTGCTCAAAATAATCGGAAGCGTAGAGCTCATTTGCCCATTCGCTGCCGGTGCCTTGCAGCAGCCATTTAATATCTGCCTTTATGCTTTCCACATATTCGGTTTCTTCCGTTACGGGGTTGGTATCATCGAAGCGCAGGTTGCACTTGCCATTGTACTTTCTTGCCAAACCAAAGTTGAGGCATATAGAGGTAGCATGGCCTATGTGCAGGTATCCATTAGGCTCCGGCGGGAAGCGCGTGTGTATGCGTCCACCATTCTTGCCGTCGGCAATATCCTGTTCTATTATTTCTTCTAAAAAATTGAGTGACTTTTCTTCGCTCATAGCGCTGCAAAGGTAAAAAATGAAATGTGATGGAATACGACAATGTGACGAATGTGGTGGAATACGACAATGTTACATTTATGAGAGATTTTTCTTTTGGGAGGTTTTGTGTAGTGAAATCGTCTGTATGTATTGATTTTATTGGGTTATTAAAGATTTAGAGCATGTTACATTAGTACGCAAAAACTACCCAAAATGTTACAAAATGTCGCATTTGAACTTTAGTTATAAGTACTAAGGTCGCGAATGGGATGAATTTGTTTTCTGCAAATACTGGCAGATTTTTCTGGTTCTTTCCGGTTTTTTCTGTTAGTACTATTTGTAATAAATGCAGCAGACAAGCGATTGATGTACTTTTTTCCGGTTAAGGAAAAAATTGGATATCGGAAATTCTGCCGGTTGGGTTTATGGTATGTCAAAGAGCAAAATGCATTCAAGCCTTAATGAGGCCGCATGCATATTTTCAGGAGATGTATCTCGGTCTATTTGTCTTTTCGAAGGTCTCGATGAGAGAGTTCTCACATGCGTTCGACATGACGACCCTGATATAGCAAGGTACTATTATTAACAAGGGGTTTCCAAATAAAGATGTCCACACTGACGAAGTAAAAAGTCAAAATTAAAAATTCAAAAAGTGAGCGAGTAAAGAGATGATGTCTGCGCGAGCTTGCTGGTGGGGACACGAGCAAGGGAGATAATTAACATGTTTTTCAAAATAAGAAGTTTGCAATTAGGTTGGAATTGTAATTTAGTAGTGTTTATGAATTGCAATTGTAAAATGAATATAAATTGAAAATTCTCGGTGCTTTACTCTGTATTTTATTTTTCGTGTCTTGCGTTACTTCTTTTAGGACAAGACACAATGGCGTTTATAAGTTGCATGAATATGGGAATTCAAAATCTTTAAGCCACGTTAATAAACCATTTTATTTCAGGTATAGCATTGCAAATGAAGAGATAAATATTTGGTCTAATGACTCGTTGCATTATTTTGGAGAAATATTTTGCTACACTGCAAGACTGGATAAACAGAAGCGCCGATACTATGGAATGAATTTTCAAATTCCAGATAGTGTTACAAACAAAATTATCAGGAAATTTAATTCTTTAGGTGTACGTAAGACTCTTGTAGAAGATTCATGCTCACGCTTTACAACCTGTGATGATTGTGGGCCTAAAGAATATGAATATTCCAGTTCAGGGCACTACATTCATAGAATGAATTTTTCAGATAAAGGTTATCAAACTATGGACTCCTTTGGCAATTATATTGAACAATATGTGGAAGCGAATAAAAAATTTAATTTATTCATTGATTGTCTTCCTCATGGTGAATATCAAAAAAATATGGTTATACTAATCAAATAAGGAGATTGAGCTACCTATCGCACACGCTGTGGTTGGAATATTGCAGCGATCATGTGGGCGGCTTGCTGGTGACACACCAGAGAATGAAGATAAATGACTGAAATAGATGTGCGTAATAAATATTAGTATTGAAGGCAATTTCTTTTGACATGAGATACCTCATTTACTTTATTATAATCATGTTTGCAAATAAATGTGTTGCGCAGACAAGGGTAGATTTTAGATCATTTATTCCTAACTCATCTTTGAGAAGTGTAAACGAATCCGTCATAGAGGACCTTTTGGACACAACTGCAAACCGTTTTCTATCGCTTGCAAATGATAACAGATCAGCTTTGCATAAAGCGATAAAAGAAGAATTTGACGAGGCGAAAATGGAAGACAGGCTCAAATCTTATACTTATCCTTCAAGATTGAAAAAAAGAGATCTGAATATTCAGTTTGTAGATTGGACGGAAGTTCATGGGTTAACGAGCGGCGACAGTGTGTGGAACAATACGATGTTCACCAGTTTAATATTTATCCCGGTGATGATAGAAGAAATGAAAGGAGAAAGTGTACTTACTATTTGTTTTAAAGTTGAATTTGAAATTTCAGGGGAAGGGCCCTTAGATGGCACAAATAAGGAGGGAAAGAAATTTAGCGTAAAAAAGTTAGATATGGATGCGGTAAATGGTAAAGAAATAAATTAGCTATTGAATTTTATACTATGCTTTATAAAGACAATCTCGAAACACCTCGCCTCATTACGCGCTTTGTAACGCAGGATGATGTGGCTGCCTGGCTGGAATATTGCAGCGATCCCGTGGCTACGGAATTTACCGGCTTGAGTGATGAGACGCCGGAACAGATGGCGCAGGATGTGATAGACATAACCCAGATACGATATGAAGAGGGTCGCCTGGGCCTGCAGGCGCTAATAAGTAAGGAGACGGGAGAAATGATAGGGAAATGCGGCCTGCTGATACAGCATGAGGTGAATGGGAATACGGAGCTGGAAATAGGCTACCACCTGATACGCAGATATTGGGGGAAAGGTTATGCAACCGAGGCTGCACAAATGTTTCGGGACTATGCCTTTGAAAATGACATGGCAGATTCGGTGGTGTCGATAATAGATCCTTTAAACATTGCTTCTCAAAAGGTGGCGCTGCGAAATGGGATGAAGCTGGTAGATAAGGAAGCAACTTTCAGAGATAATATCTATTACCTGTACCGGATAACTAAAGAGGAATGGATGGCGCTGCTGAACGAGGAGCAAAAGATATAGCCCGTAACAAGCAAATCTGGCTTAAATATTGTTGTATAATCGCAACAAACATCCCATATGAAATACATACTGCTATTATTGCTTTTGCCGTTTACCGTACAGGCACAAAATAATGCGGAGCGTTATGAATTTGACAGCAGTATATCTATACCCGGCAAGTATGCAGGGCGCATTTTTACGCGGGCATGTAATGTGACGCGCAAATATGCCACGGAGTACTACGTGTCAAGCGGAAAGGCGGAGCGACGCTACCAGTTGCAGGATGATGATCAACTGCCTTTCGGAAAAATAGATGAGCTGTTGGGGTATTATTACAGCAGTCGCCCGAAAGGATTGGTGAAAGCACATGGACTGTGCCTGTACGAACCTGTGAACGATAAGGGCTGTATAGGGATGATGCTGATAGCCTGGGATATAGAGATACGCTGTGTGCGTGATGAAGCAGATGTGACAATAACCAATCTTAGGTATTGCAACTATAGCAGAACTAAAGATGGTGCAGTAGTGCCATTGGGTGATGGAGAAAAACAGATAGCTGGCAAAGGACAATATGAAGAGCTGATGAGAAGCACCGTATGCGCTGAAGAAATGCAGGCACTGAATATATTTGTGAGGAATGCAGCGAACGAAACATTGAGGAGAATAAAAGACGAGATGAAGCCTGAAACAAATGATATAGATCTGTAAGCAGATAAATTCGGCTTGCATTTTGCTATAGGCAATATTACAAAAGCTTCCTTATGAAATATATTCTGCTATTATTGCTTTTGCCCCTCAGCGGCTTTGCGCAAAATAATGTATCGCAACTTATTTTTGAACGTAAAGTGAAAGTGGAAGATGCAAGCGCGAAGAACATTTACAAAGATGCAATGGCGATGGCCCTGAAAAAAGCAAACTTGTTTTATACAGCGAACAAGGAGGCTGAGAGAAATTGCCCTATGATAACGCGCAGCAGTATGGGCGAAAACAGTAAAGAGCCATTACTGGGGTATGTAAAAAGAAGATCTGCGAAAGGAGATGTAGTGGCAGCGAATGGTCTTTGTGTATATGAAATACCGGAGGGTGATGGATGTGTGCAAATATTGGCAGTGAGCTATGAAGTGATGATACGATGCATGAAGGGAGCTGCAGATGTGCAGATAAACAACCTGAAATATTATCACTTCAGAAGAAATAAACCTGCTACAATGGTGCCAATAGGGGCAGGGGGAAAAGAGCTGGACCTAAAAGGAAGATACGAAGATTTGGTAAAGAGCGGTACATGCGCTGATGAACTAAAAGATATAGATGTGTTTGTGCGAAATGCTATAAATAAAATACTGGACCGTATAGGTGCCGAAATAGGAGGCAACACGAAAGCCGTGGATTGGTAAATGGGTAATTTTAATTATCGAGGCTATTTTCTTTTTTTATTACTTCCCTTACCGCAATGTCCAGCTCCTTGGTGATATTGGCTACGCCTTCTATCACTACTTTGTTGGTAGGATCTGTAAGATCATTGTAATTGAAAAGCTCAACAAGACCAAGTATAGAAGCCACGGGGCCGCGCACATGGTGGGCCTGCATATGCGATATCTCGCGGAGTAATTGGGATTGCTTTTTGATATGCTCTACCTGCTCGCGCAATATCTGCTGCTGTTGTCGTTTTTCTTTAGTAAGCAGAAGATTTCTTTTAGTATGCATGCGCAAACTGCGAAGGATGATGCCAATGATGAGCAACAGAAGGCCGATGCTGATGATATAGATGAGGCTTTCCTCATGCTTCTGTTTTTCCTTCAGGCTACTTATCTGTATTTGTTTGTCTTTGATAAGCAAGTCCTTATTCTTTAGCTCTACCTGGCGTTTCGTTTCAAGCTCTGCAATTATCTGGCTATTCTGTATAGAAAAAAGAGAATCTTTAGCAGTTATATACTCATGCAATGATTGATAGGCTTTTTTATATTGACCGGAAAAAGCGTATGCTTCAGAAAGAAATTGATTAAACTCTATGAGCGGTGCGCGGTAATTTATTTCCTTGCAAAGGCGTACTGACTTTTCCAGGTATTGAATAGCCAACTGTATGGCAGCAACTTTGCCTGGGGGCACGAGGTTGCTTGTCTTGATTTTGTCTGTAGTATCTTTTGCTAATGCAAAATATATTTCGCCAATATTGCCAAGTGTAACAGCTATACTATTTCTTGCTCCCAACTCTTCATTTATCTTCAATGCCATTAGCTGGTATTTCAAAGCATTTTCAAAATCATGCATGTGGGAATAGGTGTTGCCAATGTTTTGCATATTTACCTGCATGCCCATTTTATTTCCAATTTCTGTATTGGTATTAAGGCCCCGAATAAGATATTCCAAGGCCTGGGTATAGTTGCCTTTTGTATCTTCCAGCATACCCAGATTGCCCAGGCAACGTGCAACGCCTCTTTTGTTGTTAGAGGCCTGGTATTCTTTTAAGCTATTGTTATAATATTCTTTTGTTTTAGCATAATTTTTCTGCTCAAAATATATAGTGCCAATGTTTTCTAAAATGACGGGTATATTTTTATGATCGCCGAACTCTTCTTTAATCTTCAGTGCCTGGAAATCTACTTCCAGTGCTTTGGCATAATTGCCTGCTGCCATGTGTACAAGACCGATGTCTGCCAGCAATGCCGATGTGCCGCTTTTGTTTTTTAAGGCTTCAAATTGTTTCAGCGCCAGTTCTTCATATTCCAACGCTTTGGCCTGGTTTGACTGGGCATAGTAATTCATGCCAAAGTCTGTATTAGCCAATGCAATGCCATTATCCCATTTTAATTGCTGAGCAAGCTCTTTTGTCTTTGCAGCATAGCGCAAGCCTTCTGAAGGATTAATATTGGAATATGTAAAAGATAACTTATCAAGCAACCTTACTTTATTAGTATCTTCTTTTGCCTTAGGCAACTCTGTAAGGAGGGAGTCTATAAGTGGCTGATCTACTTTTTGCGAAAAGCTGATAAACGGGAAAAAGATAAGTAAAAGGACAACGTAGTGTTTCAAATAATAGGGAATGTTTTGGCGATGCGGTAAAATTATCAAATTCGGTGAAGATCAGAAATAAAAAAAAGAGTTATTTAATGGAGTTATTAATAACGTTGGACTATATTATTATTATTATGCTAAATAAACTTTATCTACATGCAAAGAGCTTTTGCCTTAATGGTAACATGTCTTTCTTTTCAGGTTTGCCAGGATCGACAAGAAATTTCTCGAAATATAAAATCTGGCAAAAATTGAATACCTATACTGCAGTAAAGCGAGCAGATTTTGAAGGAAGTACATAAGTTTCAGGCACGTAGCTGGGAGCTTATCAGAACATGTGAGTGATGGTGCCCGATAATAAAGAAGAAATCAGGGTATACCATTATTTCGCTGAAGGTTTTATATTGTGGTGTTATAAAACTGATCTGTGAAATATAGTATCTTATTATTCTTTGGGTTGTTTATTATGATCATGCCTTGTAAGGCACAAAAAAATAAATGCGCTCCGTGTGGCAGCTGGCGGCGAAAAGTGAAAGTGTTGGAAGATTTCGAATTTGACCAGCTGATAAAGCGTAAAAATGCGACCATCACTTCCGTACATGAACTAGTGAACCTAACGCCGCCTGATACGCTACGGCCGGGCATGCCTGATGCGGAACGAGGAAGGTATGTGGATGAAAGTGACGTGGTGCTGGTGAACGCAAACCTGCTGCGCTACCGCATAGATGAAAGAGATCAGGATATAGACATAGTGTTGGAAGACCCACAGACAAAGGAAACTATGGTAGCGCATATACCACAACCCTGCTGCGAGGACCTGGCGCGTAATACAGCATTGCAAACAAGATTTGTGCTGATAAGAAACTGGTTTGTGGACAGTGTGGCGCACGGGAAAATATCTAACAAATACAGGAAGTTGCCGAAGGGCACGCAATTCAAAGTAGTGGGTGTACCGCTGTGGGACGCCTTTGACCCTGCTGAACAAGGGAAAGGTGGCGCCGCGCATAACTACCGGACCATACAACCTGTAGTGGATTTCGTAACAAAATATGGCAGTGTGGCGCACCCCATAGTTAGAAAGCCGATAAGGCCGGTGATAAGATAAAATGCAGCAGGTAGTAGAATACTACAATATGATGGAAAAATAGAGGATGTGAATGGAATAGTGTAGTGGGATGGCTATGGAATAGTGCTATTATTAATTACTTTTACGCTCACTTTTCTGATACTATGAGCGATAATCTGAAACGTCCGATAAGAGTGCTGGTGGCAAAGGTGGGGCTTGACGGGCATGACCGGGGAGCAAAGGTGGTGGCAACGGCCCTGCGTGATGCCGGCATGGAAGTAATATATACCGGCCTGAGACAAACCCCTGAAATGGTTGTAAATGCTGCACTGCAGGAAGACGTAGATGCGATAGGTATAAGCATACTGAGTGGCGCACACATGACAGTATTTCCCAAACTGATAGAACTGATGAAAGCAAATGGCCTGGGCAATGTATTGCTAACGGGCGGCGGGATAATACCCGAAGAAGATATGCAGGACTTATATAAACTGGGTGTGGGTAAATTATTTGCACCAAGCGCACCCACAGCCGAGATAGCCGACTATATAAGGGAATGGACACTGGAGCACCGGAGCGAGCTATTTAACTAATACAATTCAAATCAAAGAAAATATTTAATACATGTATCAAACAATACAGACTGCACTGGAAAACGGCACTATGGTAATAACCGTAAACCGACCAGACAAAATGAATGCGCTGAATAAAGATGTGATAGAAGAACTGGGCAAAGCGCTGGAAGAAATATATACCAATGCTGAAATAAAAGCAGCCATCATAACCGGCGCGGGTGAAAAAGCCTTTGTGGCAGGTGCGGACATAACAGAATTTTCTGAATTGGGCCATGACGGGGGTATGGCGCTGGCGGCTAAGGGTGCAAAGCTGGTATTTGATAAGATAGAAAATTCACCAAAGCCAGTAATAGCAGCGGTAAACGGTTTTTCGCTGGGGGGTGGATGTGAGCTTGCAATGGCCTGCCACTTTCGCGTGGCGAGCGAGAATGCGAAATTCGGACAACCGGAAGTGAACCTGGGGCTGATACCAGGCTATGGTGGCACCCAACGTATGACACAGCTGATAGGCAAGGGCAAAGCGATGGAGCTGATGATGACCGGTGATATGATAAGCGCAGATGAAGCGAAAGCATGGGGCCTTGTAAACCATGTAGTTCCACAGGCGGAACTGATGAGCAAAACGAAGGAAATTGTGCAAAAAATACAGGGAAAAGCGCCAATTGCTGTATCAAAAATAATTTTATGTGTTAATGATGCTGCAAAGAGCGAAAAAGAGGGATTTGCCAATGAAATCAAGCGTTTCGGGGAATGTTTCGCTACTGAAGATATGGTGGAAGGAACCACTGCTTTTTTGGAAAAAAGAAAAGCTATTTTTAAAGGAAAATAATTTTTATATCTTACCAACAAATTTTACCTACATGCGTATTAAAGTTACCCACGCAATAATCGCTCTGTTTTCGATTTTTGCAGTTTCGCCTGCGGCAAAAGCGCAGGAAGCTGCGAATGTAGAGCCTCATGGTTTTTCTTTCGGAATGAAATTTGGCATGTCTGACCTTTGGGGAGACGTGGGTACGCAATCGGTGGTGGACCACTATACAAATAACAAATATTGGGATAAGCCCCAGTTTATGGGTGGATTATTTTTCCGTTACAGTGTTCATCCTGCATTTAACATCAGGTTGAACTTCAACTACGGAACTTTATTTGCTACGGATGAATGGAATACAGAAGGTGCAAAGAAGGCGAGCAATGACCAAAGCGACTATGTGCAGCGCTACACGCGTTTTGCTGACATACATGATAACGTGTGGGAAGGTAGCCTGACATTTGAAATTGACCCGCTGAGACTGGGCGGCTATACCAGTAAAGGCGCACGCAGAGCGGGACAACCATACCTGCTGGCGGGTATAGGTTATTTCCACTTCCAGCCGTTTGCTACATATACAAATAAAGAAACCCGTGTATCTCAACTGGTGAATATCTATGATCTGCACCTGGAAGGTGATGGATGGAATATACCGAATGCGCCGGCACGCTACAGCCTGTGGCAGATGGAAATACCACTGGGTGTGGGCTACAAAGTAGATGTAGGCGAACACCTGAACATTGGGCTGGAATATGAATACCGTATGACGATGACCGACTACCTGGATGGTGTGAGCAATACCTACATAGACCCTAAGTATTTTGACCAGAACCTTTCTGCGGACAAAGCTGCTATAGCAAAGGACATGTATGACAGGACCTGGGTGAACGGTATAAACAAAAATGGTATACCAGCTGGCACACCGAGAGGTAACCCATCTGTGAACGATTCTTACTCTACCATTTCAGTAGTATTCTTCTGGAAATTCAAGACACGTGAAGGCAACTGGTGGGAATAAAACAGAAATAATATTTTAATAATAGAGAGCGGTACGTTGATACCGCTCTTTTTATATGAAAGCCGGTTAGCATGTGTAGCGGTAAGTAGCAGCAGAAACGCTTAAAGTCAGAATAAAACACTATTTTCAATCCCCCAACGACCTAAATAATTATGTTTGCATACCTTGAAGGAGTACTTACCTATAAGTCTCCGTCATTACTATACATGGCAGTAAATGGTGTAGGCTATGAACTGCAAATAACCCTGCAAACCTATAGCAAGATACAGCAGAAGGACAGCTGCCGGCTTTACATCCACCTGCAGATACGTGAAGATGCCTGGGTACTGTACGGCTTTGCGGATGAAACGGAGCGGACCACCTTTCGCCAGCTGCTGAACATAAGCGGGGTAGGTGCGGCCACTGCGAGGATCATTTTATCATCCCTTACGCCGGATGAGCTGGCCCGTGCTATAGCAAGTGAAGATGCCCGAACACTGGAAAAAATAAAGGGAATAGGCGCGAAAACGGCCCAGCGCATTATACTGGAACTAAAAGGCAAGCTTTTTGGTGCAAAAAGTGCTGATCTACCGCATGTAGCGCACAATACAACGGAGGAAGATGCGTTAATTGCATTGGTGAATCTTGGTATTAGCCGGGCGGTTGCCGAATCAGCAATTAAGAAAATTAGTAATGCTTCTTCCCTTAGCGTGGAAGAGTTGATAAAACAGGCACTACGTGTGTTGTAACACAAACCAGAAATAAGTGTGAAGGGTAAAAGTAACTTTGGATATAAATTTTTGTTTTTTATAGTGCTGGTAGTGGCTATAATGCATGCTGCTGCCCGCGAAAGAAAGCCATTTGACTACGACGATCCGGATCCGGACCCACAAACGGACAGTCCGGCGACAACAAGTAATAAACCGGTAGACAGTTCACACATTCTGAAGTTTCCGCTGCAGGATAAACTGAATAACCCCTTGCCTGATAATCAACCATCAGGCATGGACCTGCATGACCCCGCCAACATACAACAGACTGTGGACTACGATCCGGACAGCCAACGTTATTACTTCAACGAAAAGATAGGGGACGACTACCTGCGTGCGCCCACATCTATGACGCTGGACGAGTATATGAAGTACCAGGGTGCCAAAGATGAAAAAAGCTACTGGCAGCGCAGACTGGATGCACTAACCCTCTTCAATAAAAAGCCTGAGCTGCCACAGATGTACAAAGAAGGCATCTTCGACCGCATATTTGGCGGCAGTAATGTATCTGTAAAACCGCAAGGTAACGTAGACGTGACCTTTGGCGGTAACTGGCAAAACATAAAGAACCCCACCCTGGTGCAACGCGCACAGAAATATGGCATCTTCAACTTTGACATGCAGATGAACATAAACCTGGTAGCAACAGTGGGTGACAAACTGAAACTGAACATAGCACAAAACACCAAGGCAACCTTTGACTACCAGAATATGCAAAAGCTGGAGTACACGGGTAAAGAAGATGAAATAATAAAGAAAGTAGAAGCGGGTAATATAAGTTTTCCCCTGAAGAGTAGTTTGATAACCGGTGTGCAGTCGCTGTTTGGTTTAAAAACACAATTGCAATTTGGTAAGCTATGGATCACAGCAGCAATAGCACAACAGAAATCGCAACGTAAGAGTCTTACCATACAGGGTGGATCGCAGACGCAGCAGATAGCAATAAAAGCAGATGCCTATGAAGAGAATAAGAACTTTCTGCTGGCGCAATACTTTCATGATAATTACAACAATGCACTGAAAGACTACCCAGTTATCAACTCGCTGGTAACAATAAACAAAATGGAAGTATGGGTGACCAACCGCACCGGCACCACAACAGGTGTGAGAAGTGTAGCCAGCTTCATGGACCTGGGTGAACATAATCCATATCAAACGAAATTTACAAGTGCAACGGGCTCCGTATTGCCTGACAATACATCGAATCTTTTGTATACAGACCTGAATGACCCTGCTGCGCGTGGGCAAAGCAGTGTGAATACTTTCCTTAGCACAAGGCTGGGGCTGGAACAGGTCTCAGATTACCAGATCACAACATCGCGCCAGCTGGCACCAACGGAATTTACATTCAACCCACAGTTAGGTTATATATCTCTCAATACCCAGCTGAACCCGGATGACGTGCTGGGTGTGGCATACCGATATACGTACAAAGGTAAGGTGTACCAGGTGGGTGAATTTGCCGAAGACCTGCCGCCAGATACTACTAATTCGCGTGTGCTGTTCCTGAAAATGCTGAAAAGCAAATCGAACACGCCAACGCTACCCATATGGCAGCTGATGATGAAAAACATTTATGCGCTGGGTGGCCTGGGTGTAACGAAAGACAACTTTGTGCTGAATGTAATGTACCAGGACCCGGGCGGAAGTGAAAAACGCTACCTACCGGAAGGACCAAGTGCAGGCACGCCACTGATTTCACTATTAAACCTTGACAAATTAAACTCGCAAAACCTACCGCAACCCGACGGTATTTTTGACTTTGTAGATGGTATTACCATTAATACACAACAGGGTAAAATAATTTTCCCTGTGCTGGAGCCATTTGGTAAAGATCTGGCACCCGCGCTGGGTAGCGATAAGACCCTGCAGAAAAAGTACCTATACCAAGTATTGTACGACTCAACCAGAACCGTGGCATTGCAATTTCAACAAAATGACAGATACATACTGAGGGGTTCATACAAATCATCGTCGTCGTCGGAATTGTTCCTGGGTGGTTTTAATATACCACAAGGATCTGTGACAGTGACTGCAGGTGGCACAAAACTGATAGAAGGACAGGACTACCAGATAGACTATGGGCTAGGCAGACTGAGAATACTGAATACAGGTATACTAAGCTCCGGCATACCGATAAATGTGCAGTATGAAGACAACAGCACGTTCGGTTTTCAGCAGCAAAACTTTATGGGTGCCCGCTTTGACTACTACCTGAATAAAAAGCTGACCTTGGGTGGTACCTTCATGCGACTGACGGAAAGGCCATTTACGCAGAAAGTAACCTTTGGTGATGACCCGATTAAAAATACAATGCTGGGTATAGATGCCAATTATCAATCCGAATTTCCTGCGCTGACAAAGGCGCTGGATAAGCTGCCCGTTTACTCAACCAGCACCCCATCTTTCATTAACGCCACAGGTGAAGTAGCAAGCCTGATACCGGGACATGCAAAGCAGATAAACGCGCTGGACAAAGAAGGCTCCGTATATATAGACGATTTTGAAGGGACTACCAGCACCTACGACCTGAAGCTGCCTGCCATATCATGGTCGCTAGCCTCTACACCTGTTGACGCAAGAAATAAATCGGGTACCTTATTGTTTCCCGAAGCTACCCAGGATAACCAGCTTACGTATGGTATGAACAGAGCAAGGCTGGCATGGTACTTCATAGAGCCTACACTGGAAGATGCCACAGCAGGTATACCAGCATATGTAAAAAATGATTCGAACCAACACTATATAAGACTTGTGCAGCAGCAGGATGTGTTCCCTACCAAACAGGTAACCTCTCTGCAAAATGCGATAAGCACGCTGGACGTGGCGTTCTATCCAAGAGAAAGAGGTCCATACAACTTTGATGCAAACAATATAGATGCACATACCGGGCAGCTGCTGAACCCGCAGAGCAGATGGGGTGGTATCATGCGCCCGCTGGACAATACAGATTTTGAGCAATCGAATGTGGAGTACATACAGTTCTGGCTGATGGACCCTTTCATTCACAACGGCGGGGCAAAAGGCGGTTCGTTGTACTTTAACCTGGGTAGCGTTTCGGAAGATGTGCTGAAGGATTCGAGGATGTTCTTTGAAAACGGTATACCATATCCTAAAGACCTTACCAAGCTGGATGCCACGGTATGGGGCTATGTGCCGAAATTTGAACAGCAAATAACCCGTGCATTTGATAACGATCCCGCTGCGCGTGCTGTGCAAGACGTAGGCTATGACGGACTGGACGATGGTGAAGAGCAAGTATTTTATGCAACCTACCTGAAAGAGCTGGCCGCGAAACTGGGGGCAGGATCTGAAGCATACCTTGCTGCACAGGCAGACCCTGCAAATGATAACTACCACTACTATCGTGGTGCTGACTACGACCAGGCAAACCTAGGCATACTGGGCAGGTATAAAAAATTCAACAGCCCGCAGGGCAACTCACCGATTACGGATCCTAATGCTACCTATTCATCAGCAGCTACAACACTGCCGGAATCGGAAGATATAGACCGTGATAATGCGCTGAATGAATCTGAAGATTATTATCAGTATCGCGTAGACCTGTCGCCAACCACACTGCAGGTAGGCAGTAACTATATAGTGAACCAGCAAACAAGTACGGTGAAACTGCCCAATGGCAGCTACGAGCAGGAAAGCTGGTACCAGTTTAAAATTCCTATACAAGAGTACACACATAAAGTGGGCAGTATATCTGACTTCCGCTCGATACGTTTTATACGCATGTTCCTGAACGGATTTCAGGATAGTGTGATACTGCGCTTTGCAACACTGGAACTGGGCCGTAACCAATGGCGCACTTACCAATATTCACTGCAGACACCGGGTGAAAATGTGCCACAGCAAAATGCGCCTACTACTGATGTAACCATAACATCGGTAAGTGTAGAAGAAAACAGCCAGCGCTCGCCGATACCATACAAAATACCACCGGGTGTAAACAGGCAGTTGGCAGCAGTATCTAACGGGCAAACTGTGGCGCTGAACGAACAGGCCTTATCAATGAAAGTATGCACGCTGAGTGATGGTGACTCCCGTGCCATATATAAAGAAGTGGACGTGGACATGCGCCAGTTTGATTACCTGCGTATGTTTGTGCATGGCGAATCTATAGAAGGCTCGGCACCGATAAAGGATGGTGACGTGGTTGCTTTTATACGCATAGGCAGTGACTTTACTACCAACTACTATGAATACCGCATGCCGGTAACGGTGACCCTACCGGGCACTACTGATGAAAACCTGATATGGCCGGCAGCTAACAATTTTAATATTGTGCTGAATAGCCTGGTGAATGCAAAACTGGAGCGCGATAAGAAAGGCGTGCCAACCTATGTGCCTTACCAAACGAAAGACGATAGTGGCCACGTGATAGTAATATTAGGTAACCCTAACATTGGCGATGCAAAAAATATAATGCTGGGTGTACTAAACCCGAAGAAGACCGACCTGACACCGGGGGATGACGGTGCGCCAAAGTGTACAGAAGTATGGTTTAATGAACTACGCATGGCGGGTACAAATGATAAGGTGGGTTATGCTGCGTCGGGCAAAGTGGCGTTGCAACTGGCAGACCTTGGCAACGTAAACCTTTCGGGCCTGATGCATACTGCAGGCTACGGTAATATAGATCAGAAGATAGAGCAACGTTTTCAGGATGACTATTATCAGTATGGTGCGTCGACGAACCTGGCCCTTGGGAAACTTATGCCTAAAAGCTGGGGTGTGCAGTTGCCATTATTTATTGGTTACAATGAAAATGTGAGCACACCAAAGTACAATCCATATGACCAGGATGTGCTGTTGAAAGATCAGCTGAATGAGGAAAAAACTGCGTACGAGCGTGACTCTATGCGAAAGGCTGCACAGGATTTTACTTCCATTACCAGCGTGAACCTAACTAACGTGCGCGTAAATGGCAACCCACAAAAGAAGAGCAAACCAAAGCCATGGTCATTGAAAAACTTTGACCTAAGCTATTCATATACCAGCCAGCTGAAGCATAACCCAACCATATCTGAAGATAAGCTGACCAATAATAAGCTGGGGCTGGGTTATACATACACGGTGAAAACAAAAACTATTGAGCCGTTTAAGAAGATGATTAAATCGAAGTCGAAGTGGCTGGCACTGATAAAGGATTTCAACTTCACACCATTGCCATCCAACTTTACCTTCCGTACGGATATGGCAAGAACGATGGAGGCAACAACCGTGCGTAACATAGATGACGGCCCATATTCCATACCTACGACCTTCTATAAAAACTTTACCTGGACAAGGTATTATACCCTGCGCTGGGAACTGACGCACTCACTGTCGTTTGACTATACGGCCACCAATAACTCGGTAATAGACGAGCCGCTTGGTTATATAAATACAGGCGCTAAGCAAGACTCATTTTACCGTGCAATAGAAACGTTTGGACGAAACGTGGCCTACCAGCAGGCATTTAATGCAAGCTATAATGTGCCACTGCAGAAGCTGCCGCTAACGGACTGGATAAACCTGCGTGCATCTTACGGTAACACTTATAACTGGCTTGCTGCATCGATAATAGCTCATGACCTAGGTAATACCATAACAAATACACAAACCGAGCAGGTGAACGGTGACCTGAACTTTGTGAACCTGTACAATAAAATGCGCTGGTACAAAGGACTGAACGCGCAAAATGCAAAGATGCCAAGCCTAAGCGCTAAAAATGGTATACAAGGGCCGGGAGGAATGAAAGACCTGCGTCCGGGCCAGCGTGGACCTGGCGGCGGACCGAATAACGGTACCCCGAACGCAAACGGCAGTAATGGACCGGGCGGCAGTAAAGGTGGCAGCCTGAGCAAGAACAAAACTAATAGTAAGGATACGAATACCCATGCCGTAACCTATGTGTATAAAAATGCCATAGACAGCATTATAAGAAACGCAAAGAACCTGACAGACCACCAGCTTGACTCGCTGAAAAAGCTGCAGGCGCAAAATGAGCTAGCTGAGCGCAAAGCGGAAAAGGCAAAAAGAAAAGAAGAGCGCAGGCTGGCCAGGCTGAAGCGGAAGAATACAATACCTGAACTGAACACAGTAGAGAAGATAGGTGGCAGGCTGCTGACCATGGTGCAGCGAATAACGGTGAACTATACTGAAAATGCGGGAACTACCTTGCCTGGCTTTATGGATAGTACGCGCATAATGGGTATTAATACCTATTCAGGGGCGCCAGGGCTTAACTTCGTGTATGGGTACCAGCCAAATAGCGCATGGTTCCAGTCGCAGGCGGATGCTGGGCGACTAAGTACTGACTCGTTATTCAATGCACAGCTACAGCAAACATTTTCGCGCAATATATCCGCGAATGCAACGGTGCAGCCGATACCGGACCTGCGTATAGATCTGACGCTTTCTCAGTCGTTCAATAAGACACACAGCGAACTATTCACAGATACAGGAGGCGGTCAGGGTTTCCAACACCTGAACCCATATGAGGGTGGTTCATTTAATATCTCTTACGTGGCGCTTGGGACCATGTTCAAAAATACCTCGGTGGGGTCCAGTGTGTATAACCAGTTCCTGAACAGCCGGCCTGCGATATCGCAACGCCTGGGAGCCATGAACCCATATACTGCCAACACACCTGACCCAACAAACCCAGCCTATGCGAAAGGCTACGGACAATATTCGCAGGATGTGCTGATACCGGCATTTATTGCTGCGTACACAGGTAAAAACCCTTCAACGGCAGCGCTGATAGACTATAATGATCAGAATATACAGAGTAATCCGTTTAAATATTTTTATCCGCTGCCTAACTGGCGTATAACCTATAACGGACTTACCAAGCTGCCGGCATTCAGCAGAATATTTTCAAACTTTGTGATCAATCATGCCTATACGGGTAGCTTGTCGATGAATGGGTTTAGTACATCATTGTTATACCATGACCTTTATGGGTTGGGCTTCCCATCATTCCTGGACTCTACGTCGGGCAACTATGTTCCGTTCTACCAGGTACCGAATGTGACGATATCGCAACAGTTCAACCCGCTAATAGGTTTTGACGCTACGCTGCGCAATAATATATCTGCTCACGTGGAGGTGCGAACATCGAAGATAGAAAGCCTTAGTATGATAGACTACCAGATAGCTGAAACAAAGAGCACGGAATATGTGATAGGGGCGGGCTACCGTGTAAAAAACGTGAAACTACCGGTGTCTATATTCGGGATAACAAGACTGAAGAATGAGCTAAATATAAAGCTAGATATAGGCTTCCGTGATGACCAGTCGAGCAACAACTACCTGGCGCAGAACATAGGTATCATATCTCGTGGGCAGAAGGTGCTGAGAATATCACCTTCTATAGATTATATAGTGAACCCGAAGTTGACACTACACCTGTTCTATGACAGGCAGCAGACCATACCATATGTATCCAGCTCATACCCAATAACTACAACACAGGCAGGTATTACGCTGCGCTTCATTTTCGCACAGTAATTTGGCGTAATATGAAGACCGCTATTAGGGGATAATAGTTATATTTGTAGCATAAAAAAACAGAAGAAGTGGACGCATTCAGGCAGCATTTCGAAGAGAAAATAGATAACGAAACAACGATAGAGCCAAAGGACTGGATGCCCGATGACTATCGTAAGACGCTGATACGCCAGATATCGCAGCACGCACACAGCGAAATAGTGGGTATGCTGCCGGAAGGTAACTGGATAACACGTGCCCCAAGCCTGCGCCGCAAGGCCGTGCTGCTGGCTAAAGTGCAGGACGAAGCAGGCCATGGCCTTTATCTGTACAGTGCAGCAGAAACACTGGGCATAAGCCGTGATGAGATGCTGGACCAGCTGCATACTGGCAAGGCTAAATATTCATCGATATTCAACTACCCAACTATAACATGGGCTGACATGGGGGCTATAGGCTGGCTGGTGGATGGCGCTGCCATTATGAACCAGGTGCCGCTGTGCCGCACATCATACGGGCCGTATGCGCGCGCTATGGTGCGCGTGTGCAAGGAAGAAAGCTTTCACCAGCGCCAGGGGTTTGAAATAATGCTGACATTAGCCAACGGCTCTGCCATACAAAAGAAAATGGCGCAGGATGCACTGAACAGGTGGTGGTGGCCATCACTTATGATGTTCGGTCCGCCGGATGCTGAAAGTCCGCATACAGAGCAGAGTGTGAGATGGCGTATAAAGCGTTTTACGAATGACGAGCTGCGCCAGAAGTTTACAGATGTAACTGTAGAACAAGCTAAAATACTGGGGCTGACCGTACCCGACGAACACCTGAAATGGAATGAAGAACGCGGCCACTATGATATGGGGCCGATAAACTGGGATGAGTTCTGGAACGTGGTGAAAGGCAATGGTCCATGCAACAAGGAACGGGTGGAAACACGCAAGCAAGCCTGGGAAGACGGTGCATGGGTGCGTGAAGCAGCTTTGGCCTACGCAAAAAAGAAAGCGGAACGCAGCAGCAAGAACGCAGCATAAAGGGATTGGCTGCACTAAGTGTAGCAGTTAATATTTTTTGAACAGAAAAGAATTATGTCAGAACAAACAAATATGGAAAGAGCGGAGTGGCCTTTGTGGGAAGTATTTATACGCAGCAAGGCGGGGCTTGACCATAAGCACGTAGGTAGCCTGCATGCGGCAGATGCCGATATGGCAATAGAAAACGCACGCGATGTATACACCCGTCGTATGGAAGGTGTAAGCATATGGGTGGTGGAAAGCAAATACGTACATGCTTCCAACCCTGATGAAGCTGCATCTCTTTATGACCCTGCAAATGATAAAATATACCGTCACCCTACGTTCTACAATTTGCCTGATGAGGTAAAATATATGTAGACTTTGAACTGATACTATTGATGAATACTGATAATTTACTTTTAACATATACACTGGGCCTGGCAGACAATGCACTGATCATTGGGCACAGGCTGAGCGAATGGTGTGGCCACGGCCCCATACTGGAGCAGGATATAGCCGTTACCAATACAGCTCTGGACCACCTGGGGCAGGCGCGCAGCCTGTACCAGTATGCAGCAGAGCAGGTAAATGGGTTACCTGTTGAAGCAAAGCAAAATCTATTTTCATCTGAAGCACTGCAGGCGAATATTGTTGGCGGTAATGCTATAGATGAAGATGATCTTGCCTACCTGCGGGATGCATGGGATTTTAAAAATGCGCTACTGACAGAACAACCTAATAAAGATTGGGCATATACTGTGGCACGTTCGCTTTATTTTGATGTGTTTCAGTATTTTCTTTTTAACGAGTTGCAGAAGAGTAAAGATGTGACGCTTGCAGCTATAGCAGAGAAATCTTTAAAGGAAACAATTTATCACAAGCGCTGGAGTAGCGAATGGGTGATAAGGCTGGGCGATGGTACAGGGGAAAGCCACATGCGTATGCAAAATGCTATAAATGATCTGTGGCCATATACCGGTGAACTGTTTAAAATGAGCAAAGCTGAAACCGCTATGCTTGCAATGAACGTAGGCATAGACCTGGAAAGTATAAAAGTACTGTGGCAAAAAGAAATAGGAGATGTGCTGGAGCAAGCCACTTTGAGCCTGCCAGCACAAGGCTGGATGCATGAAGGCGGAAAGAACGGCATACATTCAGAGCACCTTGGCTACCTGCTTGCAGAGCTGCAGTTTATGCAGCGTGCTTACCCTAATCACGAGTGGTAGTGTAAGAACTATTTACCTACCATGTTATAAATAGGCTTTAATGCTCGTTTCATTAGTATTACCATGTTTTCATCCACCTGCCAACTGGGCACAGAATATAGTGACGCAATATAAGGTACTGTGTGCACATATTGCTGATCCTATAGAGTTGATACTGGTGGAAGATGGTGATGACAGTGTGCGGCAGGAAGACCTAAAAATGCTGAAAGCGCAGATACCTGCTTTTCGCTTTGTAAAATATGAAGTGAATCATGGTAAGGGATATGCGGTGAGACAGGGAGCTGCGCTGGCTGAAGGTGACATAATAATATACACTGACATTGATTTTCCATATACTACGCAGAGTATAACCAATATATACACGACGCTGAAAAATAATGAATGCGACGTGGCAGCAGGTGTAAAGAATGAGGATTACTATAAGCATGTACCCTTCTCAAGACGTGTCATTTCAAAGAACTTTCGGCGGCTGATAAAAGTATTTCTTTCTATACCTATAACCGATACGCAATGTGGCTTAAAGGGATTTAAGAAAGAACTAAAATCACTATTCCTGAAGACGACAATAGAGCGATATTTGTTTGACCTGGAATTCATTCGTAATAGTTACAAGAAAGGCTTTAGGGTTAAAGCAATTCCTATAGAGATAAAGCCTGAGGTTACCTTTCGAATTATTAACTATCGTGTGCTGCTGCCGGAGCTATTGAATTTTGTAAAGCTCCTACTGCGGAGAACGCCTTAGTCATGCTGCAAGGTGAATAATGAGATATTATCGATAATTTAGCTGCCGTGCCTGAAGGTATTGAATCTCTATTTTTCACCGTATGAATAAAATATCGCAGAAAAGCTGGTTAATAATTACGATCGTTCTGGCTATTTGTGCAACCATTTATCTTTTTTCTTCCATAGTAACTGATCCCGGCCACCAGATAATGATGCTGGGAGGAGATGGCGCTAAAAACTACTTTACCTATCTCTATCATATCATCTACGAAAAAGGTACCTGGTTTGGTGGAATGAATTACCCCTATGGCGAGAACCTTGTATATACGGATGCGCAACCTGCTTTATCTATTCCTTTATCTTATCTGAAATCCAGTTTGCATTTAAGTGCGGAAAGCTGCCTTGCCCTTATGCATTTAGGTATTGGTATCAGTTACGTACTATCTATTGTATATACATGGATGACATTGCGCTATTTTAAAGTTAGTCCGTTTATAGCGTTGATTTTTTCATTGCTGATAGGTGTTTTTTCACCGCAATTGTTTCGTATTACGGGGCACTTTGGTTTATCATATGTGTGCCTGATACCAATGTTGTTTTACTGGACCGTGCAATACCATTACAGCGGTAAATGGAAGTATGCACTATATATGTTTATTGCCGGAATAATAATGAGTTTCTTCCATCTTTATTATGCAGGTATTACATTCTTCTGGATCGGCTTTTACTGCCTGGCGATTTTCATTTTTATAAGAGAAAGCATTAAGAAAAAGCTGCTGCATATAGTACCATTGTTAATGGTGGTAGCAGGCATATTTGCAGTTACTAAGACCTATATGCTACTCACGGACCCTGTAAAAGACAGGCCTAAATACCCCTGGGGTATAGAAGTATATGTGACGCATTGGCAAAGCCTTTACACATCGGCCTATTCTTCTTTCTGGCAACTGTTTAAAAAGAACCCCTGGTTTGGTGATTTGGATACATTTAATGAAGGGTACGCGTACATGGGCATTGTAGTAGTGCTTGTATTTGTTATATCTCTCATAATCGGGATAATAGCATTGATAAGGAAAAGAAGAAGCCAGTTGGTTGTGTCTGAGACCGGCTTTTCGCCGGTATGGTTGTTCATTGCGTTTGCTTCACTGATGTTAGCCCTGGGTATTCCGTTTGTGTGGCTGGTGAATTATTTATCGCTGCTAAGGCAGTTTAGATCTTTAGGCAGGTTTACCTGGATATTTTACTACATTATTACGGTATATAGTGTAGTGGTGCTCTATCACTGGTATATAAGACTGCAATTGCGAAACAAGCGTGTAGCTGCATATGGAATAATAGTACTGGCCTTTGGACTCTGGGCTTTTGAGGCACAAGGGTATGTAAAATTTGCAAACAACATTGCTGATAATGGAAGAGGCAATTATACCTGGTTTTTCCAAAAGAATGAAAAAAACTGGGTTGACTATCTGAAGGAGCACGGGCATAGCAAAGATGATTTTCAAGCTATGTTACTGTTGTCATTTTTTCATGCAGGTTCTGATAAATGGTGGATAGGTAATGAAGCGTCTACATGGCTAATGAGTATAGGCGCTAAAGCATCTTTGCAATTGCATTTGCCAATAGTGGATGCATATATAGCAAGGGCTTCCTGGTCGCAAACGGCGGCGCAGCTACGTACGGTGGCAGGACCGCTGGCTGAGAAACCAGTACTTGAGATGCTGAAAAGCGATAAACCATTTCTATTGCTACAATTTGATGAAGATGTGCTGGACCCTGATACAAAATATTTGCTGCAGTCAAGCGACTCAATAGGGCATTATGACCAATGCTATGTTTATGTCTGCTACCCTAAGCGCGTACTGTCGCATGACAAACAATATCACGAAATGCTGCAACCTGCATACAATAATATGAAGGCAGGAGACAGCTGCATAGTAAATAAAGGCAGCTATTACATCAATCATTTTGATAGTGGAGATGCTAAGGACGTGCTTTTTGGTAAAGGCGCGGCAAGCACCATAAAGGATAGCGAAGCGGTGATTATAAACTTCCCTATAAAGCCTGCAACGGATAGCCAGCTATATGAATTTTCGGCATGGACCTTGCTAAACAACGTAGACTATAGGAGCCCATGGTTTTCCCTTGCGCTGTTGGATGATAAAGGTGCGGTAATAACTACTATTGATGTACTAACCAAACAAAGCGTGGATACAAAGGGAATGTGGTTTAGAAGTAATAAGTTTATTAAATTGCCTATAACGTGCAGCAGCATAAGATGCACGATAATAAATAAAGAACAACCTAGTTACTTGTCCCTGGATGAGATGATGATGCGGCCAGCAGACGCAATAATAATGTCGAAAACAGCAGATGGGAAGGCGATGGTAAATAATCATATTTATAAATAGCGTGATGATGAATGGTGTGACAACAGAGCAGATATACGAATGGCTGAGGTCGGTAACGGACCCTGAGGTGCCCGTACTAACCATACTGGACCTGGGCATAGTGCGTGATGTGAAAGTGGAGGAGGTAAATGATGAACCTAAAATAATAGTGACAATAACGCCTACCTACAGCGGCTGCCCGGCAATGGACGTAATAGGCATGAACATAAGAATGGCGCTGCTGAGCCATGGCATGAAAAATATTGAGATTGAAATGCAGCTGAGCCCGGCATGGACTACTGACTGGATGACTGAAGAAGGGAAGACCAAACTAAAGGAATATGGTATAGCCCCACCAAACAGAAAAGCATTTCAATCGTTGGGACTATTTGAGGAGGAAGAAATAGAATGTCCACGGTGCGGATCGAAGCATACAGAGGTAGTGAGCCAATTCGGACCTACGTCGTGCAAGGCACTATATAGATGTCTGAATTGCTTTGAACCATTTGAACATTTTAAGTGTCATTAATAACCTGATTAAATTTTTATACGAACAGTGTACGAAACAAGATTTCAACCTTTGGCGCCACGGCGAGTATTTTATATGCGCTTTCTGCGCAACTTGTGGGTTGCAACAGAAATACTGGCAGTATGCCTGTCTATAGGGATTTTGGGTTACCATTATACGTCTAACATTGCCTGGATAGACTCCTTACATAATGCATCGATGATACTAAGCGGAATGGGGCCAGTGGTGGAAATAAAAACAACAGGAGGAAAAATATTTTCTTCGTTCTACGCCTTGTTCAGTGGTGTGGCATTTATAACCAACATAGGTATTATACTGGCACCGGCGGCGCACAGACTTTTCCATAGATTCCACTTGCAGACTGAGGATGATGCTGAAAAGGATGAGAAAAAATCAAGACACAGATAATATCTCCAGTGCCTTTTGAGCAGCTACTTGTCCGGCTTCTTTTTTGTTAAAGCCGGTGCCGCTGGCTATAAGCTCGCCATTCAGCACAATACCTACGGTAAATAGCTTGCGTGTACCTTCTGTTTTTTCTTCCAGTGTGTCGAAGCTTACAGAGTGATTGTTTTTCTGTGCCCAGCTTAGCAACTGGTTCTTGTAATTGGTGTCTGTGCTTTCCAGCAGCTCAATATCTATATATGATTTGATGATCTGCTGCAGGATAAATTTGCGCGTTTTTGTGAAACCCTGATCGAGATATACTGCACCTATCAGCGCTTCCAGTGCATTACCAAAAATATGACTACGGCTTAGGCCACGATCGTTTTTATTGTATTGCACCATTTTTTGCAGACCCATGCGCATGGCCACATTATTAAGCGTTTCACGGCGCACTATACGGCTACGGAGCTCTGTAAGGTAGCCTTCGGGCTGGTAAGGATATCTTTTAAAAAGGTATTCGGCAACAAGGGCACCCAAAATAGCGTCACCCAAAAATTCAAGACGCTCATTATTGTTCTGGCTGTCGTCAATTTTCGAGCGGTGGTTGAGCGCAACCTCATAAAAAGGCAAATGCCGCGGTACGAAACCTAGCAAATGTTCTAATTGCAGCAATAGCTGCTTATTAGGGGAGAATAATTGTAGGATGCGTGATTTTATCCGCGTCAAAATTTACTCATCTATTTTTTTAAAGATAATCGATGCATTATGTCCGCCGAAACCAAATGTATTACTTAGGGCAACATTGATAGTACGCTGTTGCGCTTTTTGGAAAGTAAAGTTCAGTCGCGGATCAAATGCAGGATCATCAGTAAAATGATTGATGGTAGGGGGAACAATACCATGTACCATAGACATAATGCTTGCAATAGCTTCTATGGCACCAGCAGCACCCAACAGGTGGCCAGTCATAGACTTGGTAGAGCTTATGTTTAGTTTGTAAGCATGTTCACCAAATACTTTTTGTATCGCGGCAACTTCGCTTATATCGCCCAGAGGGGTAGATGTGCCATGCACATTAATATAATCAATATCTTCCGGCTTCATCCCAGCGTCGTTCAGCGCATTTTTCATAACGTTGAACGCACCCAGGCCTTCAGGATGTGGTGCAGTGAGGTGGTATGCGTCAGCACTCATGCCGCCACCTGCTACTTCAGCAATGATGTTGGCACCACGGCGCTTCGCATGTTCATACTCTTCTATAATTATAGCACCAGCGCCTTCGCCCATTACAAAGCCATCGCGATCCAGGTCGAAAGGACGACTGGCCGTTTGCGGGGCGTCGTTGCGTTCTGAAAGTGCCTTCATGGCATTGAAGCCACCAATGCCTGCTTCAGTTATCACAGCTTCGGAGCCACCACATATGATTGCATCTGCCTTACCAAGGCGCACATACGTGAGCGCATCTATAATAGAATTGGTTGAAGAGGCACAAGCACTAACCGTGGAGAAATTGGGACCGCGGAAGCCATATTTCATAGAAATATGCCCTGCGGCAATATCCAATATTAGCTTGGGAATGAAGAAGGGGTTGAAACGGGGAGTACCATCACCGGCGTAGAAATTTCTCATTTCTTCCATGAAGGTGATCATACCACCAATGCCAGAGGCCCAAATGACGCCTATACGATCAGGATTGATAGCAGGGTTGCCCTTAAGGCCGGCATGTGTTACAGCCTCATCTGCGGCAGCAACAGCCACCTGTGAGAAGCGATCCAGCTTGCGTGCTTCCTTACGATCGAAGAAGTTTTCAGGGTCGTAATTCTTTAACTCGCAAGCAAAGCGGGTTTTGAACTTGCTGGCATCAAATTGTTTAATGAAATCGGCGCCCGAAACTCCATTAATCAATCCGTCCCAATAGGCTGGTGCGGAGTTGCCTAATGGCGTCAGGGCACCGATACCCGTAACGACAGCGCGTTTTAGCGGTAAATTCATTGAAACAATTTCAGTCAGAGTAGATTTGAATTAAATTACTTCACGTGTTCTTCCAGATAAGAAATAGCCTGGCCAACTGTAGTAATGGTTTCAGCCTGTTCATCAGGGATTGAAATATTGAATTCTTTTTCGAATTCCATGATCAGTTCCACTGTGTCCAGGGAGTCAGCGCCTAAGTCATTTGTGAAGCTTGCTTCAGGTGTAACTTCAGACTCATCAACACCCAGTTTGTCCACGATGATTTTTTTAACTCGATTTGCAATTTCAGACATGGTTATGCAATTTATTTTATGGTGCAAAAATATACTTTTTGGCATAACGGAAAAGAGAATAAAATTTTATTTCGAACTTATTTCTCAATTAAATGCGAAAATAGTTGCATAAATCAAGCCTGGTTGCGCTTTTCGTCTACAATTTTGCCGTCTTTCATTATTAAAATACGGTCGGTGAGAGCCGCAAGGGCCTCATTATGTGTAATTAGTATAAATGTGTAGCCAAATTTATCGCGCAATTGGAGGAAAAGTTCGTGTATGGCCTGGGCATTGGCGCTGTCAAGATTGCCGGTAGGTTCATCGGCCATCACCAGCGATGGCTGGGTGACCAATGCACGGGCAATAGCCACACGTTGCTGCTCGCCACCGGAAAGTTCGGAAGGTTTATTTTCCAGCCTATTGTCCAGGCCAACGGTGGTCAACATGTTTGCAGCCAGCTTCAGTGCCTCTGTTTTCCCTATACCCTCTATCCATAATGGTACGGCTACATTTTCAATAGCGCTCAACTCCGGCAGCAGGTGGTGGAACTGGAAAACAAAGCCCATATGCTTATTGCGAAACTTTGCCTGCTTTTTGGAAGGCAGGTTAAACACATTAACCCCATCTATAGTCACGGTACCGCTGTCCGGTTTATCGAGGGCACCTATAAGATGCAGCAATGTGCTCTTGCCGGCACCTGAGGGCCCAATGATAGATACTATCTCGCCTTTTGAAACGTTTAAACTTACATCGTTTACTACGCTGAGACTGGAATACTTTTTGAGCAGATTGGTAGCAGTAAGCATGTTGTAAAAATGGAATAAAATGACAGTAATAACAATTAAAATTTGGAAGCAGTATTATTTGCTAAATATGTGATAAGAAAAAAGAATGCAAGCTTAAACTAATAAAATTTGTATTTCTTAAATGAACCCTTACATTTGCCACAAATCAAGAACAAAATAAATATTTAATAATATGTTTTGGACGTTAGAATTAGCCTCTCACCTGGAAGATGCTCCATGGCCTGCTACAAAAGACGAGCTTATAGACTATGCAATTCGTTCGGGTGCGCCACTGGAAGTAGTAGAAAATCTGCAGGAACTTGATGACGAAGGAGAAATATACGAAGGTATTGAAGATATATGGCCGGACTATCCTACGCAGGAGGACTTCTTCTTTAATGAAGATGAATATTAAACAACAGGTACAACAAAAAACGTGATCCCGCTCTCTTGCAGAGCGGGATTTTCTTTTAGTATTTAGAAATGAAGTAGAAGGCGCAGACCTACAAGGCTAAGGCATATAGCCAGTATGCGTATAATGAGATGTGTTTTGATCTTATGAGAAAGATAAGCACCCAATTGTGCCCCCGGTATAACGCCTATGGCGAGGGCTATAACCATTTTTACTGCTGCAGCATCATAACTACCACGTATAATATGCACGATAACGCTGACCGTAGACATAATGGCCAGAATAAAATGCGAAGTGGCGGTGGCTATGTACACTGGGAACTGCAGTATATGCACCATGGCGGGCACGTGTATGATGCCGCCACCAATGCCTAACAAGGGGGATAGAAAACCTACCAGTACACTTATAATAATACCATAGGTTTGATTGAAATGGTAGCTATGAACTTCACCACTGCTGTCAGTGATATTACGACTTTTAAGTCTGCCGGAACTACTTTGTGCCGCCGCCATCCTGTTTGATTTGTTACCACCTTTTATAAACAGGTATGTGGCAAGACTGATAAGCAGAATGCCAAAAATGATATCGAACAGATTTTTAGGGATATACTTCACCAGCAACACACCGAGTATGGAGCCGGGAATAGTATAGAGCGCAAAGATGATACCCGATTTATAATCAATTCTTTTTGACTTTGCGTAGGCTACAGAACCTGAAATAGCATTCAGCGCCACTATGGCAATGGAGATAGCAGTAACTGTATTTGGAGATAGATCAGGTTTTGCCAATAGCAATAGAGGGACCAGCATAAACCCCCCTCCTGCACCTATCAATGTGCCAAATGAACCAATGATGAAACCAACGAGGATGAGTATGAAAAAATTATCCAGCATGATGTGCGAAAATATGCAAAGATGATTATCAGGAACAGAACAATTGTAACATAGTCTATACCGTGCTATGTTTCATGAAGTTATACTGTTTCCGCCGGTGTGAATACTTTGGCGGGAACACCTATAAGCGATACATTATCAGCAATACAATCTTTTACCACGCAGGCGGATGCACCAATGTTAATAGTATTGCCCAACTTCACAGGACCTATTATAACTGCATTAGCACCCAGGCTACAATTATCGCCTATTATTATTTCTCCACGTTTTGTATGCGGTTTTGCACCTATTACATTGCCACCTGTTAAGGTGAGATTGCGACCCACTACAGACAGACCCGATACTACAGCACCTACTGATGGATGCAATACCATGATGCCGCCCTTCACGTCAGCTTTGTAATGTATCTCGATATTGCTGTAGGCATATAGGAGATTGTAAAGAGGAGTGAGGATAATTCGGAAGATCTCATATCCGCGGCCAAATAATAAATACCAGCCACGCTCCCAACGGTACATAAATATGCCCCAGAAAGTTCTGCTGAGCCAGACGGTGAGTATGCGTATTTTATACTTGCCCAGCATACGTTTCACATCCTGCGAGAAATATTTTAGTTGTTGGAACATGAGTAGTTGCGAAAATATGTTTTTTAGCGGTATTTGCTAATTGTATTGGCAACTTATAATTCCTGTTTATCAGCTCCTTTCATAAAATCCGGCGTCTTCCATATCTGTTGCCATTCTAGCGGCGTGTGTGCGTCAGCAACATCAAACGGACCTATCTTAGTTCGACGCAACTCCTGCAGGTAGGCGCCGCAACCAAGAGCCTGGCCGAAGTCGTGGGCTAGGGAGCGTATGTAGGTGCCTGTGCTGCAGTTTACACGGAAATGTACCTCGGGTAATTTTATTTCTGTTATTTCGAACTCGGTAATGGTAATGGCGCGTGGGTCCAGCTTTACTTCTTTGCCTTCGCGGGCGAGATCGTAAGAGCGTTTGCCATCTCTTTTTATTGCAGAGTGTGCAGGGGGCACCTGCATTATATTGCCGGTGAACTGTGCTGTGGCAGCTTTTATTTCTGCCTCGGTAAGGTGATCGTATGGTTTAGCATCTTGTGGCTCGCTTTCCAGATCGTAGGTTTCGGTAACTGCACCGAGATGAAGAATGCCGGTATATTCTTTTGGTAGCTGCTGGTACTCGCTTATTTTTTTAGTGAACTCGCCGGTGCAGCATATGAGCAAACCCGTAGCCAGGGGGTCTAAGGTGCCGGCATGGCCTATTTTAGCGCGCAAGGCTATCTTTATTTTATTTACCGCGTCAAAAGAAGTCCATTTATAGGGCTTGTCTACAAGTATCACACCGCCTTTCTTCAGTTCAGGGGGCATCGGCTTTTGTTCCATTGCTGCAAAAGTAAGCTGTAAAGCATAAAGTTTGTCCCGCCTGTAGGTATATTCTATTGGTCTGCTCGCGTGCTGGCGGCATTGCTGGGGCGCGACTCATTCCATAGCCTGTCCAACGCAGTAACAACATAAGTGCTTTTGCCGTAGCGATTTGCATTGGCGTCCAGAAATTCTTCTTTGCCTAAGATGGCAATGATGCGGTCTGCACGGTTAAGGTCAATAGGCTCATCATTTATAAAACGATATATGGCATAGTGTATAAGTTCTTTCGAGGGGTTGCTGTGCTGCCATTGCAGCAATGTACCCTGTGCGGAAGGAATGGCTTTGAGCGCAGGTGCGGCAGGGGCAATACTATCAAGCCAGCGCATAGTAGGTGGCATTGCAAGGGTGGCATTGGCATGATACCGAATGCTATCGCGGATAGCAGGTAGCTTGTCAAAACAGGATGCGCTGTAAAAGGCATAACCAGAATTAGAATAGTGACGAAGGTCGCGTATTTGGCTCATGATCTCACCTGTGCCTGTCCATGGGACACTATGGGCATTGAGCATTCGGTACACTCCCAGCCCATAATATACGTGGCGACCATAAGCATGTTCTGCCCACCAGGGCAGCAAAATATTGAATGCTGCCGCGTGATGATTGTGTTCCCAATAGAGCTGGGGCAGCAAATAATCTATCCAGCCCTTGCGCATCCAAAGCAATACATCGGCATACAGGTCGTCATAGTCTGTTTGTCCGGCATGGGTAGGGGAGCCTTCGGGATCGTGATTGCTATTGCGCCATACGCCAAAAGGGCTGATGCCCAGTTGCACGAAAGGCTTTATGGCTTTTATTTCTGCATTGAGCTGAGAGATAAACAAGTTAACGTTACCACGGCGCCAATCGTCCTTGCTTGTGCTGCCCTGGCCATAACGGGCATAGCTACGAGCATCACCGAACTCCTTGCCCGCAACGCGATATGGATAGAAATAGTCGTCCAGATGTACGGCATCAATATCGTATCGTTTTACCACATCTGTTATCACCTTTATTACATAGGCGCGAGCATCAGGATTGCCGGGATCTATAAGTGACTTTCCATCATAGTTAATGATCCAGTCAGGATGCTGGAATGTGACATGCGAGTGGGGATTTAAGTTTTTACGACTGTCCATCAGGGCACGGAATGGATTGAACCATGCATGAAATTCCATGTTGCGCTTGTGTGTCTCTTCTATCATGAACTTAAGCGGGTCGTAGTAAGGGAATGGCGGCTGTCCCTGACGGCCGGTAAGGTAATGACACCATGGCTCGATGGTGGATGGATAAAGTGCATCAGCCACCGGGCGTATCTGTACTATAGCCACATTACAGCCAAGTGCCTTAAGCTCATCCAGCCTGTTTATAAATTCCTGCTGCTGAACCTGTGAGGGAAGGCCGGGCTTTGAAGGCCAGTCTATATTTGCCACGGTGGCTATCCATGCCGCACGAAACTCGCGCTTAGGCGCCTGTGCAAAAGCATGAAGGGATAATAAAAGAAATGCGACAGTGTGAAATATGGTGATACGACGATATGATCTCTTCATTGTGAATAGTTGCAAAGTGTGTAAAGATAAACCAGGCTGGGCGCTTATGAAATAATAAGGGCCGGTTAAAAACCAGCCCTTCCTTTAATTATCTAAGAATGATGTAGTTATTCTTCTTCAGTTTTCTTTTTGCGAGCTGTTTTCTTTGGTTTTTCCTCGCCTTCAGCAGTTTCAGCCACTACTTTTTTAGCGCGTGCTTTCTTTGCAGGCTTTGCGTCATCGCCCTCAGTTTCTTCAGCATTAGCTTCCGTTTTTGCCTTTGCGGCTTTCTTTGGCTTTTCTTCTGCCGGAGCTGCTACCAATTCATCGGCTGTTTGCGCTGCCTGTTCCTGCGCTTCTTCCTGCTCGTCTATTTTTTCAAACTTAAGCAGGTCGTTAGACTTCAGCAAGTGATACCACTTTAGTATTTTCTTCATATCGCTCACGTACACGCGGTCGATATCTATTTCAGGAAATACACTAACGAAGTAATTCTTGATAGCATTGTTGTCTGAAGATTTTCCATCTACAAGCGGTGTAGCAGCTTCCTGCTCTTGCATCAAAGCCAGCACTTCATGCAGGCGAACGTTGGCGCCTGTTGTGTACACTTCAATACTTTCAAGTGGGGTGACATTGTGCAAGCGGGCTGAGATGAACTTTGTGCTCATATCTGCAAGATTACGAACAATAGCACCATCACTTTTGGTAGAAAGGAGCTGATAAAGACCGCCTAAACCGGTCACTGCGACGATTTCTCTGTATTCCATATTGTACTTTGAAGGGAGGCAAAAATAAAGTTTTTAATATAAAATGCTCCTCTTCCTGAATATTTCTTTAGCGCTTATGCGAAAAAAAGTTAAATAATGATTATCTGATAAGTGTAACATCTCCTTTTAGCTGTACCACATGATCACCTTTATTGCCACATATAGCTTTTATGTAATAGAAGTAAACACCCAGTGGTTGCGGTACGCCATTCCATTTGCCATCCCAGCCCTGCTGGATATTATTAGTATGGAAAACCTCTGTACCAAAGCGGTCGTATACAGAAAGGCGCAGTAGCGTCATATCGCCTTTGAAGCGGACACGGAACAGATCGTTCAAGCCATCGTCATTCGGCGTAAAGGCATCAGGAACAAATGGCTTACAGCAGTCGTCATAAGCCACAAGCGCAGCTATAGAGTCCTTACAATTATGCGTATCATTCACCCAAACTGTGTACAGGGCATTTTGCAGGCCTGATACACTGGCTGTTGTTTCAGGCGGGTTAGTAGACCAGAGATAAGCATATGGTGGTGTACCACCGGTAGCATTAACGGTGACAAGGCCGCTGTTATCTGCGCCTTCGCAATCGTTGGGGCCAATTGTGGTGGTTAGCAGCATTTCTGCCGGCTGTATCATTTGCAGGGTCGTGTCTTTAAAGCAACCCTTACTGTCTGTTATCATTACCGTGTACTGGCCATCAACCAGGTCTGTCCATGCGCTGGTAGTGCCAGCTGCTGAGGTATCAGTTTTATAATCAGGAGGCAGGCTTCCGGTAATGCGATAGGATAACGGGGTAACACCGCCTGTAACGTTGAAGGTGATGCTGCCATTTTTAAACTTGTAACAGCTAGGGTTGGTTATAACAGAGTTCTGAATGACGATATGAGGGTAACCTATAAGCTTGATCGTGGTATCGTGAATACAACCATTAGCATCTTTTACACGAAATACATGCGAGCCTTCCAGCAAAGTGGTGAAGCTACCGCTGCTTCCGTAGGTGCCTCCATCTATGGAGTAGGTATACGAGGGTGTGCCACCTGTGCCGTGCATAGCTACGGAGCCATCGGCATAGCCCTGGCAGGTAGGCTCTACAATGTTGTCTATAACAGGCGTTAACAGCGTAGGTTGCGTAAGTGTAATGGTGGTATCGTGTATGCAACCATGATTGTCTTTGAGATGAATAATGGATGCGCCGGCTTTAAGCGTGGTCAACAAATCACTTCCCTGGTAGGGTTTACTATTTGCAGCATACATATATGACGGCGTCCCGCCACTGGCATAAACAGTAATAAAACCGGAACTATCGCCAAAGCATTTCACTTCTGAAATAATAATGCTGTCATAATTAAGCGGGGTAGGCTGCGTAATAGTAACAGTGGTATCGTGTATGCAACCGTGGTTGTCCTGCACATGCAGCGTGTAAGTTCCTGCTTTAAGGCCGGAGAAAACACCAGTAGCACCATAGCTACCCGTACCATTGGCAAAGGTATATGGCGGCGTACCGCCGGAGGCAGACAAAGTGAGGCTACCATCGCTGCCCGCATAGCATTGCGGGCTGACATTAATAACGGCTGGTAAAATATTGGTGGGCTGTATTACAGTTACGGTTGTGTCATTGATACAGCCGTTGGCATCTTTTACGTGTAGTGTATAAGTACCGGCGAGCAAATTTTTAATAGTGTCGTTTGACTGGTAAGTGCCTGTACCATTAGCATATGTGTAGGGGCTGGTACCACCTGTAGGATATAATACTACGTAGCCACTTGGATCATTGTAGCAATTTGCAGGCTGCATAAACGAGGTTTCTGCAACACGGAAAGAATCTATGATTGCAATGGTTGTATCCTTGATACAGCCATGTGCATCTTTGATATGGAATGTATAGCTGCCAGCCGCCAATGGCGTGAAGGTAGCTGTGGACGAATAAGTACCTGTGCCGTTTGCATAAGTATAAGGCCCTGTACCACCCGTAGCAGAAAGCGTTACGATGCCGTTTGACAGCGTTTTACAAACAGACTTTGTAACTGATGCAGACGGTACGATAGGTGTAGGTTGTATAAGCGTGATAGTTGTATCTTTTACGCAGCCATGTGCGTCCATAACATGTATGGTATGTGCACCATTTGCAAGACCGGTAAGGGTGCTACTGCTGCCAAAGCTGCCCGCGTCAGCGGCATAAGTATATGGTGTAGTGCCGCCCCTGGAAAAGGCTGTGGCAGTGCCATCGCTGGTGCCGTTGCAGGATGGGTTTACAAGCCTTACGCTGTCTAATACCAGCAGATTAGGCTGTGTGACAGTGACTGTGTCCATCTTTATACAACCATTGTTGTCTTTAACACCAATTACGTATGTGCCGGCAATGAGCCCGGTGAATAAATTAGTACCGCCATACACGCCGCCACTAATGTTATACGTGTAAGAAGGAGTACCACCTGAAACGTTCTCGGTGATGCTACCGGTTGCATTGCTATAGCAGTCTACATTTACTGTGGTATGGCTAAGCGCCAGTGCCAAGGGCTGGGTGAGTGTTACTGTGGTATCGAAGTGACAATATTCACTATCCTGAACGTGCACTGAGAAAGTGCCTGCAGGCAGGTTTGAGAAAGTATTGCTGCTGCCGAAAGTGCCTGTGTTCAGCTGATAAGTATATGGAGGCCCAAATGCGCCACTTGCGGACACAGATATAGCGCCTGTGCTATCACTGTGGCAAAGAATATTGGTTAGCGTAAGGTTTGCAGAGATCTTTACTGAATCCGGTAATATAACAGTAGTGTCGAATTGACAACCATTTGCATTTTTTATATGAACAATGTATGGGCCTGAATACAATCCTGTATATACATTGGTGCTGCTGAAAGAGCCTGAGCCTAACGCGTATAAATAAGGTCCGGTACTATTAGTAGCGGTAATAGCTATGCTGCCTGTATTAAAATGATTACATGGTGGCTTGGTGAACAGTACAGTGGCATGTATAGGAGCCGGATCGGGGAAGAAGATGTTAGTGTCTTTAATGCAGTAATTGGCGTCCTGCACATGCAGTGTATAAGAACCGGATTTTAAGTTCGTAAATGTATTGGTAGATGAATAGGCACCTGTACCTATGGCATAGGTATATGGCGCTACACCATTGGTGCCGGTGATGGTAATGCTTCCGTCGCTATCGCCTACGCAGGTAGGTAATGTATAGGACAAAGTTGGGTAAATAGATGGCGGCTGTGCAATGGTAATAGTCGTGTCTTTGTAGCAACCGTTGGCATTGATGACCCTGAAGGTGTAAGTACCCGGCGAAAGGCTGTCTCGTTTGGTGGCTGTAACCCCGGTAAAACTAAATATGGTAGTGGTACCCTGAAATGCTTTTAAAGTCCAGGAGCCGGCCCCGCTGGGCGTAAGATCAAACACGGCTTTTTTAACACAAGTAGCACCGGACACAAGCGAAAAGCTGAGCCGCGGATTGGCTAAGACCGCGACGGTATAGGCTTCTGTCTGCTTACTGGAAAGCGGGCAGGCGCTGTCCTGGAAAGTGAGGAAGAAAGTATAAGTGCCTGGGGTCACAGAAGTTACATTCCATGAAAAAGTTCCTTTTGGCGTCTTTGTACCATTACCTGTAATAGTGTATGTGGAGCCAGCGGGCAGACCTGCTGCTGTTACCGACATTTTTGCGCTATCAGGACTGGTTGGGTCTACATGAAAAGTAAAAGAACCATCAGACTGGCACACTTTGATATCAGTACTGTCTATAATCGTGCCAGCGGTGTTCGACGAAATTTTGCCACTTGGAGGTGGGTTATTACAATTGAGCACTATTACATTCATTTCGCGCATGCTGGTACCCACCAAGGTGCCATTCCTGAATTCTGAGTCACGTTCCACAACTATGGACTGCTGCTTAATATCCGGCAAAAAGTTGAGTTGTCCTGTTGTATAGCTAAACGTGAGGGTGCCTGAAGTAACGTGTAAGGGGTTGGTGGCGGAGTAAGTATAACCAGTGGTGTTATATAATACAGTAGTAGTACTGCCGAATGTGGCATCGATAGCGGGTACAAGGCCAAAAGCAAGACTATCTCCGTTCGGGTCTACTGCGCCGGGATTATAGCTGGCTGGCTCATTAAGGCAAAAGAACGGAGTAGGTATTGTGGTGTAGGTGGCAGATGAGTTCGGCGCATTTACATTATTAAGTGTAGCAATGAGGCCTGTAAGTGTATTCGCCGCAATATTAGTGATCGCCGCGCTTCGGCCTGCGGCTGAAACACCGCCCATGTTGCCATTAAAAAAGAATTTCCAGTTGGCCGAAGTGCCCGACAATGTACGCTGACCTGAATAGACAAATTTTGTAATACCCGGTATATTACCACTTCTGCAGGTGGTACTATCCTTATAGGCATCACATACAGGTGTTACTTCAACGCCGGAACTGGGGGCCTGTACAGACAGGAAAAAAGAATCGACGGCAGTTCCGCCATTGTATATATTAACCTGTGGTGTAGAAGTAGATAAATAATGGAAAGCGGAGCCGGAGCAATCACCATAAATAACTACTGTAAAATTGTATGTATAGCCACTAACCCAAGTGTAATAAAAATCAGCACCCAATATATGGGAGGCAAAAGAACGGCTAGGGTTAAGAAATAATGATAATATTATTAGCAGCGATAGACGGAAAGAAGTAAAGATCGCTTTTTTCATAAACGGTATAATGATTGTTTAAAGACAGCATCACATAAATAGACGTATAAATAGACGCATATGTTAGGCTGGTAATTGGGTTTAATCTGAAATTAATAGTTGCTAAACGCAAATATGTATTCAAAAGTATGTTTTTTTTATAGATTATGTTTTTAAAACATAATGAAAAAAGGGATACTTGGGTATTTATTAATTGTTTGTTAGCGTTATACGAATAAATTTGAATTAATATATATTTCTGTTTCTACGCACGGCACTCAAATAGGTCATAAGGTCTGCCGAAGGTCTAAGCCAAAATAACATGCCGCCATATAATAATACGATAAGCATACTGCGAATTATACTATCTACGTAGGGATTTAGAATATAAGGCAGGTAGATGCCAGCTAATAATGGAGGAAGAGCACAAACGATAACGCTCAAAGTATTAGATGAAAAAGGAAGTAGGTTTAAATGTTTCTTTACAAAATATAATTTGGCAAGATTATGCAATACCAGTGCGATGGCAGTGCTCCAGGCAGCGCCGTACATGCCATACACAGGAATAAAAAGGACATTAAATACAATCATAAAAATAACCACGCCCAATGACAAGTAAAAATTGAGCTTGTAGTAATTGGATATAGAAAGTAACTGATCGTTCATGCCTGTGGCAATATCGGCCAGACGACCTACCATCATAATAATAGTAAGCGGTATTACAGCCTCATAACCTTTCGGCATTACGAAAACTGCATTTTGAAGGTTGCAGCCAATTAGTATCGCAACGAGTATAGAGGCAATAAAAATATTGAGTGAAGAGCGAACGAACAGGTCATTTACTTTGTGGTGGTCTTTGCTTTCGTACGCCTGGGTAAGGATAGGGAATGTAGCCGGCATCATAGCCTTATAGGGCATTTGCAATAGAGACATGATGAATACGGCAGTGGTGTACACCGCAACCGAGCTTAAGCCATTTTTATCCAAAGGCCCCAGCATCAATACATCCAGCGCACCTATGAGTATAATGGAAATATTGAGCAGGCTGTGGTACCATGCGAAATGAGCGATGCTATTGTACTCTTTCCTTGTAAAGACTTTCCAGTTTAGCGAAAACTTAAAGTTTTGCTCGCGCGAAGCCAGCAAAAACAATAGGCCGATAGGAATAATGTAAACAAAAACAGTAGCAATAATGAATGTGTTAAAACTGATGAGCCCGAAGCCAAATAAAAGAATAAGCGCAATAGCGAGTACACGTGATAGTATCTCGCGCAAAAAGGTGGCGATAGCCACGCGCATTTGGGAGCCAAGGTATTGCTCCAGTAATATCTGGTAAATGTAGAAGAAAGTGAATATGGGTTGCAGGCAAAAGTATTTCCACATTAAGGGAATGTCCTGCGCCTGGAAGAGGGAAACGACCTGCTTTTTGAAAAGAAAATAAATAATAGTGGCAATGGCAACAATTACTAAGGGCAACAGGAAGCAGAGAGACAGCAGCACTCGCTTACGCTCATCACTGTCTGTAAACTTGTGTATGTACACCACAAGTGTAACATTGAGTCCTGCCAGCAAAAACTGTGATGCAATAACAGCCTGGTTAGTAAGTGTACGAGTATAACCTAATTCCTGCTTGGGTATATATTTAAGCGAAAGAAAAATGACAAGCGCACCCAACAGTGCACCTGTGAATATTACGATGGAAGTTTTGACCGATTGTCTGAAAACAATACCCATAATTTACCTCATTCGATATTTGAACATTTTGGCAATGGCTACCTTAATGTAATATCTAAGTAACTCTTTGGTTGTAAAAATAGTACGGAATATATAGTAATATCCTGATTTCCCTTTCCGGTAAGCCATTATTTCCAGCTCGCGGTCAATAATCGTTTCCAGCAGCTTTAGCTGCTTTTCCGGGCTGGTGCTGGCATTGGCTATATGTATAACAGTGGTCTCTGACAGGTAAAAGCTGGGATGCCCCAGCTCGCTGAACTGGTAGCACCAGAGCTCGTCTTCGCCGTACATAAAAAAACGTTCATCCAACTTGCCACCGGGTAATTGCTTAAGCAGAGAAGCGGAAAACATCATAAAAGCACCACTCACCCAGTCGCAATAGGTATTGAAGTCACCTTTGAAATATTGATTCAACATCAGTTGTGCCCGACTCTTATAGGGTAGGAGAAGCAGCAAAGGCCGGCAGAGGTCAAGCAGCTCATTCCTTATGCTGCGAAATTTGCGGGCAGTGTGCTGCAACTTTCCGTCAGGATACGCCAGGCGGACACTCAGTGCCCCTATTGAGGGTTTGTCTTCAAGAAAGGAAGCTGCTTTGTATATGCTGTTTTCAGTAAGCACCGTATCCGAATTGAGCAGCAAAATGATATTGCCGGAAGCATGTCGTATGCCCAGGTTGTTTCCTTTAGCAAAGCCACCGTTCACAGGGCTTTTGATCAGCTTTATGGAAGGAAACCTAATTAAGAAATCATCCGGATTATCGGTAGGGGAGCAATTGTCAACAACTATAACTTCATAAGGAATGCCAGTGGTATGCTTAATAATGCTTTCAATACAATCGCAGGTTATTTTGAATGTATTGTAGTTTATTATAATTATCGAAACGAGCTCAGCCTGCTGTCGGTCGGATGCATACATACGCGCCTGTTGAATTAGTGTTTTTTAACAGCCCGTATAAGCCCCTTTCTTAAATAAGGTGGTTCCTGTGCAGCAATATCATAGAAGAACAGCATGTAGCCATCTGTGAATGATATGTTGAAGCCCAGGTTTTTCAGCACCTCGGCAAATTTTTCAGCATCATGCTGCTTGTGGTATGTACACAAGGCCATCTTCAGCTCAGGTGAGTTTTTTATCGTATTAAGCGCACCATTGATCACTTTGTCCTCATGCCCTTCTACGTCTATTTTTATAAAATCGATCTTCTTTTCCTTTTCAAAAATGCTGTCCACATTTATTTCATTCTCAGCAACTTTATTTGAAGCGTACTTTGTAATAATGACCACTTTTTCCTTCCAGGGCTCAAAAGTGGCCTCCAGCGCTCTGCGCCAGGTGGGGTTGGCCTCGATAAGATAAACTTTCTTCACAGATTCTATCACCTGCAAGCTCAGGTTGCCCTCTGCAGCACCCACATCTACCAACACGGAGCCTTTGTCAACCGTAAAATCACCGGTAAGATACCTGTGTGGTGATTGAGGGTCCTGCTCAATATTGAGTGCACGCATGGCACGTTCAATATCATAAGGGGTCATTTCAGGATTCCAGTATAGCCGTTTATTATCTATAAGTGTATAATGCAGCTTCTTTGAGCCGTCGTGGTGAACTGGTATTTTCTCATTATTGTATTTAGTGGTGTAGGGATAAGGAATGGCGGTAATGAAATTGGTCTTTAAGAAAGATAAAACTTCTTTTTGGTCGTCTTTAAGGGTATTCTTCCGTTCACAGTCTTCTAAATAAGAGAGAACTGCATTATGGATATTGCCATATATTACTTTTTCCTGTTTTTGAAACCTTCTTTCAATAAGGGCTTTTGGAAAATATGTTTTATATAATCTTTTTAGTTTTAAAAACAGGCTCATTACCTATATTAATTATTAACAGCCAAATGTAATTGATATTAGCCAGTAAAAAAATCTGCGCACGCCAGAGGATGGCGTCCCCCGTTTCTTCCCAAAAACGCTACGGTTTTTCAAATATTAATACAGAGTTAAATACGAATAAATCGCGGTTGCTATTTTAGATGATAAGCGTACCTTTGTGCATTCTAATAAAAATCTCTTCGGAGCTGGGATTCTCTTATGAACTTTTTATTACTGGCAGTGGAGCAAAACACGCCATTTAATTATTTTCCGGTAGCCTTACAATTTGTTCTAGCTATAGGATTTATAGTAGTGATGATGACGGTAACCCACTTGCTGGGGCCTAAAAGAAGAACAAAAGACAAACTCATAAATTTTGAAAGCGGCATTCCTTCAGTAGGTAATGCCCGCCAACCTATGGGTATTAAATACTTCCTGGTGGCCATTTTGTTTGTGCTGTTTGACGTGGAAGTGATCTTTTTCTATCCATATGCAGTGAATTTTAAATTCCTGGGCAAAGATGGTTTTATAGAAGTGCTGCTTTTTGTGGCTTTCTTTTTGTGCGGGTTCATATATATAGTGAAGAAGGGAGCTTTAGATTGGGAAGAATAAAAAATGGCTAAAGAAAGAGTAGTAAAGATTTAGTGTGTAGACTTTATCCAGAATTATTAAACAGATTTAAAATTAAAATTTATGCCTCGTCCGGTTCAGTATAATACTAAGGTGAAGATGGTGGAAATGCCCAAGGGGTATTCCGGGGAAGGTTTTTTTGCAACCTCGTTTGATAAAGTAGTAGGCCTGGCCCGCAAAAACTCGTTATGGCCGTTGCCGTTTGCAACATCATGCTGCGGTATTGAGTTCATGGCTACTATGGGTGCTAACTATGATCTGGCCCGTTTTGGATCAGAACGTATGGGCTTTACGCCGCGCCAGTGCGATATGCTGCTGGTGGCCGGTACCATAGCCAAGAAAATGGGCCCGATATTACGCCAGGTGTACCTGCAAATGGCAGAGCCGCGCTGGGTAGTAGCTATAGGCGCCTGTGCCTGTACAGGTGGTATCTTCGATTCATACTCTGTACTGCAGGGTATAGATCAGGTGATACCGGTGGATGTATATGTGCCGGGCTGCCCTCCAAGGCCGGAAGGCATACTGGATGGCATATTAAAGCTTCAGGACCTGGTACAGAATGAAAGTTTGAGAAGAAGGAACAGCGACCAGTATAAAGAGCTGATGCATACCTACGGTATACAGTAAGAAATTAAAAATTAAAAGACCAAAATTCGAAAAGAGGGTTTTGGTTTTTGTTATTTGAGCTGAATTATGGCATTGACCAAAGAGATAATAAAAGAGCGTTTAACAGAAAAATTTGGTGACCAGCTTACCGAATGGACAGAGCCTTATGGGTTGCTAACATTTACTGCGCCTGCAGAAATGAACCTGAAAGTAATGCAGTTCCTATTTGATGACGACGCACTGCGTTTTCGGTTTCTTACTGACCTTACGGGTGTACATTTCCCTGATCGGAAGGGTGAAGAACTATCGGTAGTATACCACTTGCATAGTCTTGAAAACAACATACGTTTGCGTATGAAGGTATATGTATCGGTTGCGCAACCTGATGTATTTACAGCTACCCAGCTGTTTGCAGGGGCTAACTGGATGGAACGTGAAACCTACGATTTCTTTGGTGTCAATTTCGTTGGTCACCCCAATCTTACCAGGATACTGAATGTGGATGAAATGGATTACTTCCCTATGCGTAAAGAGTATACGATGGAAGATCCGACCCGCATAGATAAGGATGATGAAATGTTTGGCCGCGGAGGAACAGTAGTTTAATAAATAAAAATTTGCAGAGGACTATAACATGTCTGAACATCATATAAAACTCTCTGAAGAGTCATTACAGAAACAAACCACCACGCTGAACCTGGGTCCTACGCACCCGGCTACGCATGGTGTGTTTCAGAATATACTGGAGATAGATGGTGAACGTGTGCTGGAAGCTACACCTACTGTGGGCTATATACACAGGGCATTTGAAAAAATAGCTGAGCGTCGCCCTTACTATCAAATCACCCCGCTTACTGATCGTTTGAACTATTGCTCATCGCCCATCAACAATATGGGTTGGCACATGACCATAGAAAAGTTGCTGGGCCTGAAACTGCCTAAACGTGTAGAATACCTGCGCGTGGTAATAATGGAGCTTGCCCGCATTGCAGACCACCTGGTGTGCAACTCGGTAATAGCTGTGGATACCGGTGCATTAACAGGCTTTACTTACGTTTTCCAGTACAGGGAAATGATCTATGAAATATTTGAAGAAGTATGTGGCTCCCGCCTCACTACTAATATTGGTCGTGTGGGTGGTTTTGAACGCAACTTTTCTGAAGTAGCCATGAAAAAGCTGCACAAGTTCATGGAAAAATTCCCTAAGGCACTGCGTGAATTTGAAAACCTGATGAACCGCAACCGCATCTTTATGGAACGTTGTATAGGCGCGGGACCAATAAGTGCAGAGCGTGCGTTGAGCTACAGTTTCACGGGTCCTAACCTCCGTGCTGCCGGTGTTGACTATGATGTGCGCGTAGCACAGCCATACAGCTCATACGAAGATTTTGAATTTACAATTCCTGTAGGTACAACCGGCGATGTGTATGACCGCTACATGGTACGCAATGATGAAATGTGGCAGAGCTACAGCATCATTCGTCAGGCATTGGAAAAAATAGAAACAATAGAAAGGGAATTTCCAGATCAGAAGAATGTATTCTATGCTAAGGAGGCAGACCGTTATCACCTGCCGCCTAAGGAAGATGTATATACAAAGATGGAAGCGCTCATCTACCACTTTAAAATGGTGATGGGTGAAATAGATGCACCTCCGGGAGAAGTATATCATGGTGTGGAAGGCGGTAATGGTGAAGTAGGCTATTACCTGATAAGCGATGGTGGTCGTACTCCGTATCGTTTACACTTCCGCAGACCATGTTTTATTTATTACCAGGCATACCCTGAAATGATAAAAGGTGGGTTGTTGAGTGACGCGGTAATAGCGTTGAGTAGTTTAAATGTAATTGCGGGAGAATTAGACGCATAGTTTTAATTAGCTAATAGAAAAATGGTAAAATTTTCGCAGGAAAAGTTAGATAAGGTACAAGAGATAATGGCCCGCTACCCGGAAGGGAAACAGAAGAGTGCGTTGATACCTGTGCTGCATTTGGCCCAGGACGAATTTGGCGGCTGGCTGGATGTGCCTGTAATGGATTATGTAGCGGAATTGTTGAGCATTACGCCAATAGAGGTATATGAAGTAGCTTCTTTCTATACCATGTTCAATTTGAAGCCTGTAGGTAAGTATTTGTTTGAAGTTTGTCGCACAGGGCCATGCATGATAAATGGCAGTGACGACATCATAGAATATATAAAGGAGAAACTAGGCGTACAGGAAGGGCAAACAACTGCGGACGGGCTCTTTACCCTGAAGCCAGCAGAATGCCTGGGTGCCTGTGGTTATGCTCCTATGATGCAGCTGGGTAAGACTTATCGCGAACACCTGACAAGGGAGCGCGTGGACCAGATAATAGATGAATGCAGGGCGCAGGCTAAAGCATAAAGCATATGGCATACGATATTCATCTGGAGTTCATAGTGCCTGCAAAGCCTGAAGTGGTGATGCAGCTACTAACAGATGAAAAACTATTGAGAAGATGGAGTGGTGGTGAAGCAGTAGTTGAAAAAAAGGAAGGTGGAAAGTTTGAAATGTTTGATGGCTGGGTGAGCGGAAAAGTGTTGAAAGCAACTAATAACGAATTGGCTTATACCTGGAAGACAACAGATTGGGCAGAGGACGTAGCGGAATCAGAAGTTCATTATAAGCTGGAGAAAGATAAAGAAGGAACGAAGGTAATGTTGGACCATACTGGCCTGCCGGACGAAGAAGAAATGAAAGAACACAAAGAAGGCTGGGACGACCAATTCTTCGGACTGATGGAAGAATATATTTACAGCATGAAGCTGTAAGCAACAATAAAGACAATAAACGATTTAAATAATAGGCCTCTTGCTGGAGGCGGGTTTTTATGGGAGTTAAACTATTATTAGAAAATGCACATGTGGAAGGTATCCGTTATTACGATACCTACCGTAAGCATGGCGGCTACCGCTCTGTAGAAAAGGCGCTTAAAATGACGCCTGAAGCTATAGTGGAGGAAGTGAAGAAGAGCGGCCTGCGCGGCCGTGGTGGTGCCGGTTTCCCTACCGGTATGAAATGGAGCTTCCTGGCAAAGCCGGAAGGAGTGCCACGCCACCTGGTGTGCAATGCAGACGAATCAGAGCCGGGTACATTTAAAGACCGCTACCTGATGGAGTTCATTCCGCACCTATTGGTGGAAGGTCTCATTGTGAGCAGCTTTGCATTGGGTTCAAACGCCACATATATATACATACGCGGTGAGTACGCCTGGATAGCAGAAATACTGGAACAGGCTATAGCTGAAGCCAGGAATAAAGGATGGCTGGGCAAGAATATATTAGGAACAGGCTTCGATTGTGAGATATACGTGCACCGCGGTGCAGGCGCTTATATATGCGGCGAAGAAACAGCGCTGATAGAAAGCCTGGAAGGCAAACGTGGTAATCCGCGTATCAAACCACCGTTCCCGGCGATACAAGGTGTGTGGATGCGCCCTACGGTGGTGAACAATGTAGAGACATTAGCAGCAGTAGTACCCATCATTAATATGGGTGGCGAAGAATATGCTAAAATAGGTGTGGGTAAATCTACAGGTACCAAATTGCTTTCGGCTTGCGGTAATATCAACAAGCCAGGCATTTACGAAATAGACATGACCATATCCGTTGAAGAGTTCATCTTCAGCGATGAATACTGTGGTGGCATAGCAAAGGGTAAACGCCTGAAAGCATGTATACCTGGGGGATCTTCGGTTCCAATATTGCCGGCTAATCTATTGTTGAAAACAGCAAAAGGCGAACCGCGTATGATGAGCTATGAAGGACTGGCTGATGGTGGCTTTGCAACTGGTACTATGATGGGCTCCGGTGGTTTTGAAGTGCTGGATGAAGACCAATGCGTAGTGCGTCATACCATGACGCTGGCACGCTTCTACAATCACGAAAGCTGCGGACAATGCAGCCCATGCCGCGAAGGTACCGGCTGGATGTATAAGATACTGAAGAATATAGAATACGGTAAAGGAAAGATGAGTGATATAGACCTGCTATGGGATATACAGCGCAAGATAGAGGGCAACACGATATGCCCGCTGGGAGACGCTGCTGCATGGCCTGTAGCTGCTGCCATAAGACACTTCAGAGATGAATTTGAATGGCATATACTGAACCCGGATGAATCACAGAAAAGGAACTACGGATTGGCACATTATGCCGACCCGATACATTTACCTACTGTGGCGTAAAAGAATATTAATTTAAAAGAACGTATAGTTCAGCACAAAGGAGACAAGATATGTCTGAACAGGCACCAAAATTTAAAGTAACCATTGACAACATCACTATAGAAGTGCCAGCAGGTACTACTATATTGAATGCTGCGCGCATGATAGGCGGTGATGTAACACCACCGGCTATGTGCTACTATAGCAAGCTGAAGGAGAGTGGGGGTAAATGCCGTACCTGCCTGGTGGAAGTAAGCAAGGGATCTGAAAAAGACCCGCGTCCTATGCCAAAGCTGGTAGCAAGCTGCCGCACTACTGTGATGGATGGTATGGAAGTAAAAAATATTACTTCAGATAAAGTACAGGATGCGCGCAAGGGTATCGTAGAATTTCTGTTGCTGAATCACCCGCTGGATTGCCCGGTGTGTGACCAGGCTGGTGAATGCGACCTGCAGGACCTAAGCTATGAGCATGGTACTGAAGGCACCCGCTACGAATTTGATCGCCGCAAGTTTGAAAAAGAAGATATAGGGCCATATATACAGCTACATATGACGCGCTGTATCCTTTGTTACCGCTGCGTATTCACCGCTGACCAGTTGACTGGTAAGCGTGAGCATGGTGTACTGGATCGCGGAGATCATTCTGAAATAAGCACGCTGCTGGGTAAATCGCTTGATAACGAGTTTATAGGTAACGTAATAGATGTGTGCCCTGTGGGTGCGCTGACTGATAAAACATTCCGTTTCAAAAACCGCGTATGGTTTACCAAACCGGTAGATGCACACCGCGATTGCCCTACTTGTAGCGGTAAGGTGCGCCTGTGGATGCGTGGCGACGAAGTCTTCCGTGTAACGGCGCGCAAAGACCAGTGGGGCGAAGTGGAAGAATGGATATGTAACGATTGCCGCTTCCACAAGAAGGAAGTGAAGGATTGGGTAATAGAAGGTCCATCGCATGTGCGCCGTAGCAGCGTAATAGCACAGGGCCACTATGAGCACGTAGAGAAACCACATATACTGATAGATAAAGTGATAGGTAAGCAGCCAGTGCTAAAAATGGATATACACTCGATAAGTGATGTGAACAAACCGGAAATAGACCTTTCTAAAATAGAAGGACCGGCGCATTCGCCTGATTTCGAGCCGAATAAGCTATTGGGTAATGGCTAATATCTGGTAGCGGTACGCAGATGAACGGAGCGTCGCAACGAAGCTGGTGGGAAAGAATTTGCCGATAACCAAAGAAAGACTAAGATTTTTTTAACTAACTAACTACTTTTGCGCCATTATGCTGTTACTGCACATTGATACAGCGTTTCTAATAGAGAAAATAATTCTCATATCGGTTATCCTGGGTGGCTCCCTGGGTGTGGCAATGTATGCTACCTGGGCTGAGCGAAAGGTGGCTGCTATAATGCAGGACCGTGTGGGCCCTAACCGCGCAGGCCCATTTGGCTTACTACAGCCGCTGGCAGATGGTTTGAAACTTTTCTTTAAGGAAGAAATTATCCCTGACCGCTCTACAAGATTCCTGTTCATACTTGGCCCTTGCCTGGCCATGCTTACTGCACTTATGACCAGCTCTATAGTGCCATGGGGTCCGGATTTCACACTGAAAAACGGTCATACAGTATCACTGCAGGTTGCAGATATTAATATAGGTATCCTCTTTGTGTTTGGCGTGGTGAGCCTGGGTGTGTATGGTATCATGCTGGGTGGCTGGGCATCTAACAACAAATTCTCTCTTCTAAGTAGTATCCGTTCTGCATCACAGGCTATCTCTTATGAGTTGGCTATGGGCATCAGTCTGATAGCATTGCTCATGATGACCGGCTCACTGAGCCTGCGCGAAATTGTGGCACAGCAGCATGGCTTCTGGGATGGCCATTGGCCAACATGGAATGTTTTCAAACAACCTTTGGGCTTCCTCATATTCCTTGTATGTAGCTTTGCAGAATTAAACCGTGCTCCATTTGACCTGGCAGAAGCGGAAAGTGAACTGAACATGGGTTACCACCAGGAGTATTCATCTATGAAGCTGGGTTTCTACCTGTTTGCGGAATACATAAATCTGTTCGTAAGTTCTGCCATACTTATCACACTCTTCTGGGGTGGTTACAACTTCCCGTTCATGGATAAAGTAGCAGCGGGTGTAAGCCCTGTGCTGTTCTCTATAATATGTGTATTGGTACTGATTACTAAGGTGATCTTTATGATATTGTTCTTCATGGCGGTACGCTGGACCTTACCACGTTTCCGTTATGATCAGCTGATGAAACTGGGATGGAGATCCCTGATACCATTGGCATTAGTGAATATGGTGATCACAGGTGCTGTGATTTTGTGGGTAATAAAGTAAGAACTACAATGGAAAAACTAACTAACAGAGCAACCGCAGTAGATCGCAGCCCCCTTACATTCGGGGAGCGTCTCTATTTGCCTGCTATCTTTAAAGGTCTCCGCATTACGCTGGGCCATATATTCAAGAAGAAGGCTACCGTAAAATATCCTGAAGAGAAGAGGCCATTCAGCCCCGTGTTCCGTGGCCTACATGTGCTGAATCGTGATGAAGAAGGCCGTGAACGCTGTACTGCATGTGGTCTTTGCGCACTAGCCTGTCCAGCTGAGGCAATAACAATGGAGGCAGCAGAACGCCTGCCGGGTGAAGAAAACCTGTACCGCGAAGAAAAATATGCTGCCAAATATGAAATAAATATGCTGCGCTGCATATTCTGCGGTTTTTGTGAAGAAGCTTGTCCTAAAGATGCTGTATACCTGAGTGAAACTGTGATGCCTGCCAACTATTCGCGCGAAGGCTTTATTTATAAAAAAGGAGACCTGTTGATTCCTCACCCTCAAAAACAAGAGCAAGGCAATAAATAATATGGGCATCTACGAGGTATTATTCTGGTTCCTTACTATTATGGCTATCGGCTGCGCTCTTGGCGTCATCCTTAGCCGTAACCCGATCAACAGTGTACTGTTCCTGATCGCAACTTTCTTCGCTATTTCCGGTCACTACCTGCTGCTAAATGCACAGTTCCTGGCTATTGTAAATATTATTGTGTACGCAGGGGCCATCATGGTATTGTTCCTCTTTGTTATCATGCTTATGAACCTGAATGCGGATGTAGAGCCGCAGAAGAGCAAGCTGCTGCAAATGGCAGGTATGATAGCAGGCGGTATCCTATTCCTGGTGATACTGGCTGCATTGAGAACTGCTTCTATGTCTGTAATAGATAAGGAAGCTACTGATATCGGATTGATAGCAAACCTGGGTAAAGTATTGTTTACGCAATACGTGTTACCATTTGAAATAAGCAGCGTACTCTTCCTTAGTGCTATGATAGGCGCGGTGGTGATAGGTAAGAAAGAAGATGCACTGGTAGCAGAAAGTGCTGAATAATTAAGTAAGAAAAATATAGCCTTCGGGCCTTTAAGAATATGCCAATACAATACTATTTGTTTTTAAGCATGGCTTTGTTTTGCATCGGTATCATGGGTACCCTGATGCGCCGCAATGCCATTATCATATTTATGTGCATAGAGCTGATGCTGAATGCAGTGAACCTGCTGCTGGTAGCCTTCTCTAAAATGTACGTGGATGCTTCTGCTCAGATATTCGTGTTCTTTATAATGGTGGTGGCAGCAGCAGAAGTGGCCGTGGGACTGGCAGTGATTGTGATGATGTACCGAAAGGTGCATTCTGTAGATATTAATATTCTAAATCGTTTGAAGCATTAATTCCCTGTAAGGGTTGAGCAATATGTCGCAATTAGTATACTTAGTACCATTGTTTCCGTTGATCGGGTTTCTGATCAATGGTATAGGCTGGAGGGTGATACCGAAGTCGGTGGGCGGCCTTATAGGCACCCTGGCGGTGTTGGCCTCCTTCGTAGTTTCTGTAGGTATCTTCTTTGAAGTTAAAAATGCTACTGCACCCGTAATGGTGCACTTGTTTGATTTCATACAATCAGGCAAACTGGTAATACCGTTTACTTTCCAGGTCGACCAGCTTTCTACTTTGTTCCTGTTGATTATTACAGGTGTTGGTTTCCTGATACATGTTTATTCTACTTCTTACATGCACCACGATGAAGGCATGGTGAAATATTTTGCCTACCTGAACCTCTTCGTGTTCTCCATGTTGCTGCTGGTGCTGGGCGCTAACTATCTTATCATGTTCATTGGTTGGGAAGGCGTAGGGCTTTGCTCTTACCTGCTCATCGGTTTCTGGTTCAAGAACAGGGACTATACCAATGCTGCAAAGAAAGCATTCGTCATGAACCGTATAGGCGACCTTGGTTTCCTGGTGGGTATGCTGATGATATTGTTTACCTACGGCACACTTTCATACCAGGAGTTTTTCGGCCAGTTACATTCAGGTCAGACTATAGTTACTACAAGCACATTTAACTGGATAGCTATTTGCCTCTTTATAGGTGCTATGGGTAAAAGCGCCCAGATACCTTTGTATACCTGGCTGCCTGATGCGATGGCGGGTCCTACGCCAGTATCTGCACTCATACACGCTGCTACGATGGTTACAGCAGGTATCTATATGATAGCCCGCAGCAGCGCCTTGTACAACCTGGCGCCAATGGCACAATCGCTGATTACATTAATAGGCCTGGCTACTGCATTACTTGCAGCAACTATAGCTATAAAACAATACGATATTAAAAAAGTGCTTGCATACTCTACAGTCAGCCAGCTGGGCTTCATGTTCCTGGCCCTGGGTGTAGGTGCATATACTACTGCTGTGTTTCACGTTATGACGCACGCATTCTTCAAAGCGCTTCTGTTCCTTGGTTCAGGTAGTGTAATACATGCTATGGGCGGCGAGCAGGATATTAGAAAAATGGGTGGCCTTGGTAAGTACATGCGTATCACGCAGATTACCTTCCTCATAGGTTGCCTTGCTATATCAGGTATACCAGGTTTCGCAGGTTTCTTCTCGAAAGATGAGATACTGGCCATGGCTTATGCACACAATCCTATACTTTATTACCTGGCAGCAATAGCGGCTATGATGACGGCATTTTATATGTTCCGTTTATACTTCCTTACATTCAACGGTGCCTTCCGCGGTACAGATGAAGAAAAGCACCACTTGCACGAAAGTCCGGCTGCAATGACACTGCCGCTTATAGTGCTGGCTATCTTATCTATCATTGGTGGTTATGTAGGCCTGCCGGAAGTAATAAGCGAACACCATGCACTTGCATCATATCTGAACCCTATAGTAAGCAATGCAGGTGAACACCACATGGCTGCAGCTACCGAATGGATGCTGATGGGCTTATCTGTGGGCCTGGCAGTAGTGATGATAATACTGGCATACGCAAGAACGAAGAAACCAAACTTTGTACCGAATACAGGTATTGCAAAAGTTGTTGAAAATAGGTGGTATGTAGATGAGTTATATGATGCCATAATCGTACGCCCGTTGGAAGGCCTCAGCAGATTGCTGGACCGTTTCGCCGAAAGATCCGGTATAGATGGTATAGTGAATGGCGTAGGCAAACTGGTACGTTGGAGCAGTGACCGTATAAGACTACTGCAGACGGGGCAGGTAGGTACATACATATTTGTGATGGTGCTGGGTATAGTTATACTATTTGCACTGGGCTTTTTCTGGATAAAAATTTAAATAGAGCATTGCTAATAGCGTTATGATATTATTGTTACTGATATTAATTCCTTTTCTGGCAGGCGTATTAAGCTTCGTCATAAAGGGCGATGGAGTGAAAGGTCTTGCTTTAGTAAGCTCGCTGCTTACCCTGGCAGTCGCCGGGTATGTGAGCATGAACAGCGGAACCCCGATATACTGGAACATGCCATGGATACCTATGCTGGGTACACAGTTCAGTCTGGCAGGTGATGGTATGAGCGCTATGTTATGCCTGCTTACTGCCATAGTAATGCTGGTGGTAGTGATAAGCAACTGGAACAAACCTGTAGAACGCCCCGGTGCTTTCTACGGACTGATGCTTTTATCACAGACAGGCCTGATGGGTGTATTCCTTGCCTACGATGGTCTTGTGTTTTACATGTTCTGGGAGCTTGCGTTGATACCCGTTTATTTCTTGTGTTCTCAGTGGGGTGGAGAAAGACGCATACAGGTTACTTTCAAATTCTTCGTGTACACGTTCGTGGGCAGCCTTATGATGCTGGCAGGTTTAATATTTCTGTCTGTACAAACACAAGGTGTTACCAGCTATGCATGGCCTGATATAGTGCGTGCGGGTGCATCATTGCCACCGCAAACACAGCAATGGTTATTCTGCCTGCTCTTTATAGCGTTTGCCATAAAGATGCCGATATTTCCATTCCACACCTGGCAGCCCGATACTTACGAACAGTCTCCTACTCCGGTTACTATAATACTAAGTGCGCTGATGGTGAAAATGGGTTTGTTTGCAGTGTTGCGCTGGTTGTTGCCTGTATTGCCTGATGGTGTTGCTTTCTGGTCTGATACAGTTGTGGTGCTTTGTATTATAGGTATTGTATATGCTTCACTCATTGCTATTGTACAAACAGACCTGAAACGCCTGATAGCTTATTCATCTATTGCGCATATGGGCCTTATGTGTGCTGCTGCATTTTCAGGCAGTCATGTAGGTATGCATGGTATCATGGTGCAGATGTTCAACCACGGTATTAACATAACAGGCATGTGGCTTATGGTAAGCATGATTGAAAATCGCTGGGGCACACGCGATATGACCAAACTGGGTGGCATGGCAAGCACAGCGCCTAAAATGGCTATAGCGCTTGTAATAATATCACTGGCTAACATTGCGCTGCCACTTACCAATGGTTTTGTAGGCGAGTTCATGTTGTTCAATGGCTTGTTCCAGGGCACATCACCATACCATATCACCTTTATGGTGGTAGCTGGTCTGGGTATCATATTCGGCGCAGTATATACGCTGAATATGATACAGAAAACAGCCTACGGCAATGCTACTGAAATGGTGATAGCAAAAGACCTAAGTGCGAACGAATACCTGGGCCTGGCTATAATAATAGCATTGATACTTTTCCTGGGCGTATATCCGCAACCATTGCTGGATATGACCTCAGGTGTAACAAGCATGCTGGTAAAGTAAGATTATTGAATATTAACTATTGACTTAGATAAAACATGAAGGCAATTATTGCTGCTACAATATTAGGTATCATCATGATGTTTGCCAGTATAATGGTAAAGAACAAAAGTAGTGTGGTGGCACTGGCTACTGTACTCTTGTTCCTGCTGTTAGGCGTAAACATTTGGGATATCATAACCACTCCTGCCACTCAGCCGCAGTCGTTTTTCAACAATATGCTGCGTGTAGACCGCTTCTCCATGTGGTTCAATGCCCTTATGACAGGCTGTACTTGTTTGTATGTACTATTAGTGGGTAAAGAAATTAAAAAAGTAGGTAGCCATGTAGCCGAATATTTTGCGCTCATTATATTTATTCTCTGCGGTCTTTATATTCTGTCCTCATACAGCAATATGCTGATGTTGTTCATCGGTATTGAAATTCTATCTATCCCTCAGTATATCCTTGCTGGCAGTGATAAAAAGAATTTAAAAAGCAGCGAAGCTGCGCTGAAGTATTTCCTGATGGGTTCTTTTTCAACAGGTATATTACTAATGGGTATTACCCTGTTGTACGGCGCTACGGGCTCTTTCAATGTTGCAAACTTCAGCTTCCTGCAGGCCGATACCTTAAACCCGCTGGCACTATCGGGTATCATACTCATCGTTATAGCGCTTGGCTTTAAAGTGTCTGCAGCTCCCATGCATATGTGGACACCAGATGTGTATGATGGTTCACCAACACCGTTCACTGCCTACATGGCTACAGTAGCTAAAGCAGCTGCATTCATCGCATTCCTCAAATTATTCACTGGCTCATTCGGCAGCATCAGCTCACGCTGGATGCTCGTAGTTTCAATCATAACGGCCGCTACACTACTCATAGGTAATGTAACTGCTGTCTTCCAGCAGAGCGTAAAACGTATGCTTGCCTACTCATCTATAGCGCAGGCGGGCTTCATGCTTTTTGCTATATTAGCTGTAAACGCCATAGCATGGCAAGGCATCATTATTTACTCCGTAGCTTATACAGTAGCTACCATAGGTATATTCACCGTGCTCATGAAGCTGAAAGATTATACTTACGACGGCTTTAATGGGCTGGCCAAAAAGGAACCATTGCTTGCTTTCGTTACTACCATCTTCCTGTTCTCTTTAGCAGGTATACCACTTACCGGTGGCTTTATGGCTAAGTATTATGTGCTTTATGCGGCAGTATCACAGGGCCACTTATTGTGGTTAGTGATATTTGGTCTGCTAATGGCTGCAATAAGCGTGTATTACTATTTCCGTGTTATCATTGCTATGTACTTTAAGCAAGGCGATCCTGAGCTACATCCTGTAAGCGGCGGAGATAAATTCCTGCTGGTGCTTACCTGCCTGCTGGTGATACTGATAGGTATAGCGCCACAGCTCTTCCTGAATGGTATATAAATAAGTTAAAACTTCTATATTATTTGTTAAAAAGCGCCACCATGGCGCTTTTTGCTTTATAAGACAAAGCTAAATATGTTAACTTTACAGCACTGTATATGCTTGTAAACAGGGACTTTTAGTTATTCACACCTGTGCATTACTTTCCCCGTCTTTTTTGAAGTACTGCATTATTTTCGATAGTGAAAAGAAAAGGAAATTAGTATGGATATCGAACAACTTATGCCGCATGTAGAGGCGCTGATCTTTGCAAGTGAGCGTCCGATAACACAAATGGAAATGACCGATTTGCTGGGGCAGGCAATGGAAACCGCCATTGAGCCTGAACGTATTGCTACCTGCATAGACGCTATAAAGGAAAAATACGATGCACCTTACTATCCTTTTCAACTTAGGGAAGCAGGTGGTGGTTTTCAGTTCCTTACAAAAAAGGCTTATCATAAAACAGTTTTACAGCTGAATGGCGACAAGCACATAAAGAAACTGTCTACTGCTGCAATGGAAACCTTGGCTATCATCGCATACAAGCAGCCGATAACCAAAACTGAAATAGAATTCATCCGCGGTGTTAGTGCCGATTATTCCATACAGAAGCTGCTGGAAAAAGAACTGATCGTAATAGCAGGCCGTAATGAGAACATGGTGGGTAAGCCACTCATCTACTCTACCTCCAAGAACTTTATGGATTACCTGGGTATAAACTCGCCTTCACAATTACCTGAACTTAAAGATATAAGCAATATAGATGTGGTTCTGCCTACGAGCGGCAGCGAAGCATTACCCGACGGTGATACCGCTATGGTTGTAAATGAGGATGGTTCGTTACAACATATCGGAGAATAAGGGAGCGTGAAAGATTGATTAGGCCTGCCTCTTTTGAGGCAGGCTTTTTTGTTGGTGCAAAGTTTTTATTGAAATGATAGAATGCAATGTACATTTGTAATAATTATTAACTAATATGAGGCGGCGCTCACTAATACTTTTATTCTCACTTATAGGACTCGGGATTTCAGGACACACATTTGCACAATCTGACCGCAAAATTGAAAAGGAACTGCGGGCTGATATTGGCTACCTGGCATCTGATGCACTGGAAGGGCGACGTACGGGGTCAGAAGGTGAGCGGAAGGCAGGCGACTATATACAACAGCGCTATCAATCTATAAAAGTGTTGCCATACAAAGGCAGCTATCGTTACCCCTTCAATTTTGTATATGGCAAGGAGATAGGAAAGAATACACAGCTGATGCTGAACAGCCATTCATTACACTTTAAAGAAGAAGCTTTTCCATTGCCATTTAGCGCATCAAAAAGAGTGCATGGTGAAGTGCTGCCGGAGATATACGAAAGTGGTAACATCTGGATGATGCCGCTATATACAGAAAAAGACCAGGCCGATGATCCGCATTTTGATGCAGATAAATTTATGTACGACCATGCGAAAGCTGCCATGGACAAAGGTGCGACGGGCGTATTATTTTATGACCCATACGGCTCAAAGTACGCACCTGAATATAACGGACAATCCATCACAGAAACAATAGACATCCCCGTTGCATTCCTCACTTACAAAGGTTACACAAATTATGGCCTTAATGACGATAGCAAAAATGGTAACAGCAGCGCAGAGGTAGTGGATATGGACATCAATATAAAGAAGGGCGATCGTGTAGGTACAAATATTGCTGCATATATTGATAATAAAGCGCCTTACACGGTAGTAATAGGTGCACATTATGACCATCTTGGTCGTGGAGAAGACGGCAACAGTCTGTATGCAGGGAAAGACCCACAGATACACAACGGCGCTGATGATAACGCAAGTGGTACTGCGGCACTGCTGACAATGGCTGAAATGGTGAAGAAACATAAGCTGAGGCATTACAATTATCTTTTCGTAAACTTCTCTGCTGAAGAGCTGGGATTACTTGGCTCCAAAGCTTTCGTAAAAGATCAGGCGCTTGACAGTATGCACATCGCCTACATGGTAAACATGGATATGGTAGGCAGGCTGAATGATAGTACACACGCATTGGAGATAGGTGGTGTAGGCACTTCACCAGCATGGGGCACAGTAGTAAGCAAACCGAATAAGAATTTTAAAATATCGGTAGATAGTTCCGGCGTTGGTCCTTCAGACCATACTAGTTTTTATCATGCCAACATTCCTGTACTCTTTTTCTTCACAGGCACGCATCGCGACTATCACAAACCAAGTGATGACGCTGATAAAATAAATTACAAAGGCGAAGTGGCAGTTGTACGTTATGTATATGACGTCGTAGCCACAATGGATAAACAACCCAAGCCACAGTTTCGTACTACTAAACAAAACTCCATAGGTCGCGTAAATTTCAAAGTAACGCTGGGTATCATGCCCGACTATTCTTACCAGGACAAAGGTGTACGCATAGACGGCGTAAGTGACGGCAAGCCAGCCAGCAAAGCAGGGCTGAAAGAAGGTGACATAATAACACAGTTAGGCGAGTACAAAGTGCAGGGCATGCAAAGCTACATGGAAGCCTTAGGCCGCTTTAATAAGGGTGATAAAACCAAAGTAAAAGTGAAGCGCGGCAATAAAGAAATGGAAATGCCGCTACAGTTTGATAAATAGTTCTTTTACTCTTCCTGGTTTGTAAGCTGCGTCTGGTGCCTGTATAGTTTAGCATAGCGGCCATTCAATGCCATCAATTCCTGGTGCGTGCCTTGCTCTGCTATATGGCCATTATCCAGCACCAGTATCTGGTCAAAATTCCAGCTGGTAAATATGCGGTGTGTAATAACGATCGTTGTCTTGTTAGCAAGGAAGCTTTTTAGATTACCCAGTATTGTTTTCTCTGTCCTCGTATCTACAGCAGCAAGGCTTTCATCAAGTACCAGCACAGGACTGTTTTTTAGCAGCGCTCTTGCCAGCACCATACGTTGCTTCTGTCCGCCTGATAGCATCACACCACGTTCGCCTATTACTGTTTCATAACCTTTAGGCAAGCCCATTATATCTTTATCAAGGTCAGCCAGGTGTGCTACTTCTTTTATCTCAGCTTCAGTGGCGTTGTCACGCCCAAATTTGATATTGTTGTAAATAGTATCAGAGAACAAAAAGGCTTCCTGTGGGGTGTAAGCAATTTGCTTTCTCAATTCCTGCAGGTTAAATTTCTTTACAGGTATATTGTCCACAGTTACTTCACCTTCCTGCGGGTCATACATGCGCAGCAGCAGATGTGCAATAGTAGATTTCCCTGAACCTGTACGCCCTATCACAGCTACTTTCTGCCCCGGCTTTACATGCAGCGAAAAATCTTTCAGGGCCTTTATACCCGTATGCTGATAAGTAAATGATATATGGTTAAAGTCCACTGCGCCATCCACTGTATGCGCCACCGCATCTGCCGGGCTTGTTATTTCAGGTTTTGTATTCAGAAACTCATCAATGCGGTTTTGTGAGGCGCCTGCACGTTGTATCATAGATGCCACCATGCCTATAGCAGAGATAGGGAACATAAGCAGGTTTATGTAGTACACAAACTCTGCAATGTTGCCAGTGGTTATCTGTCCATGTATCGCATAGTAGCCGCCTATTAGCACAGTAGATAACATACTCAAGCCTATGAACAGGTTCATCGCCGGGAAGTATATTGACTCTGTGAGTGAGAGATTAATAGCGCTCTGTCTGTATGCTTCAGAATTTTTATTGAAAAAGTGCAGCATATTACCTTCCTGCACAAACGATTTTATAACACGTATGCCTGAGTAAGATTCCTGTGCAGTAGTTGTTAGCCCTGACAGTTGTGCTTGTATCTTCCCGCTTTTACGATAGATAATGATATTGACATAGTAGATGGATACAGCGAGTATAGGCAGCGGTATTACCACATACAGCGTTAGCATTGCGTTTACCTTTATCATGTTGTACACGCAAAAAATAGTAAGCGCAACAACGTTGGTAGCGTACATGATGGAAGGCCCTGTGTACATACGTGTACGCGATACGTCTTCCGCTATGCGGTTCATCAGGTCTCCGGTAAAATGCGTTTTGTAAAAATGAGTATGCAGTTCCTGGTAATGATTGTATATCTCATTCTTCTGGTCGTACTCTATATGGCGACTCATCACAATAAGCGTCTGCCTTTGCAGAAACATAAAGCCGCCACGTAATAATGCCAATCCTAATAAACTCAATCCTGCTATCAGTACTATATGAAATATATGCTCAACAATAGTGTGCGCATTTGCAGTATTAGTAGTATGATGGTATATAGCTACCTGCCCCTGCACATCGTCTATTATGTTTCGTATTACCTTAGCCGACCAGGTAGCAAAATAGCTTGATACCGATACGAATAATATGCCTGATAGCAAGCGCCATTTATAGCGGATAAGATATTTGTTCAGTGATGCGAGCTTCCCCATGGAACTGCAAATTTACTGTGCAATGCTGAGGAATAGACAATAGGCAGATAAAGGATTTTAATAATGACAGCGCTGCTGTAATATGAACAATTTATATACGGCAATTTTTACAGTGCATGCGGTAATTTTGCAATCATGGAACAAATATTCCCTTATTCCCGCCTGTTCGATTTCACCTTTTCTGTTTTTAAAAGCATTGGCTGCAGCGATGCAGACGCAAATACGGCCACAAAAACTTTATTATCAGCTGATGTAAGAGGTATAGATAGTCACGGCGTAGCGCGGTTAAGTGGTTATGTGCGCCTATGGCAGGCTAAAAGAGTAAATGCAATGCCTGATATTAAGATAGTGCATGAAACCCCCTCCACTGCAGTAGTAGACGGCGATAGTGGCCTTGGCCTAGTAGTAGCGCCATTTGCCATGCAGGTAGCTATTGATAAGGCAAAGCAATGTGGCACTGGCTGGGTAAGTGTTCGCAACAGTAACCACTTTGGCATTGCCGGCTATCATGCCATGATGGCCTTGCAGCACGATATGATAGGTATGGCCATGACAAACGCCAGCGCACTCGTAGCCCCTACTTTCTCCATAGAAAGAATGCTGGGTACCAATCCTATAGCCGTTGCAATACCTGCCGGTGAAGAGCCTGCATTCGTGGCAGATATGGCTACAACTACAGCTGCCAATGGCAAGCTGGAAATATTGCAGAGAAAAAATGCGGATGCACCCTTGGGTTGGGTGCAGGATAAAGAAGGCAATGATAGTACAGACGCCAACGCACTGAAAACAGGAGGCTCTCTGTTACCATTAGGCAGCGATAAAGAGCATGGTAGTCATAAGGGCTATGCATTGGGTAGCATAGTAGATATATTTTCCGCTGTGCTCAGTGGCGCCAGCTACGGCCCCTGGGTGCCACCATTTCCTGCCTATGTACCAATGCCTGAAAATATGCCGGGCAAAGGTCTCGGCCATTTCTTCGGTGCTATGCGTGTAGATGCATTCCGCCCGGCCAATGAGTTTAAGCAGCATATGGACAATTGGATAAAGCGCTTTAGAAACGCCACGCCTGCTGCAGGCCACGACCGCGTATTGATACCCGGCGACCCTGAAAGAGAAATGGAAGCAATAAGAATGAAGGAAGGCATACCAGTGGTAGGAAGCGTAGTTGAAGACCTGAAGAAAGTAGCGGAGCAGCTTAGTATTCCCTTTTTGAAAGACACCACAACAACGTCTGTTTAAGTCTGTTACATATTGTACCTTTGCGGCAAATTAATTTTAAATAATGCGTGTAGCTGTAGTTGGTGCTACCGGCCTTGTGGGCAGCACCATGTTAAAGATTCTTGAAGAGCGAAATTTCCCGCTTACCGAACTCATTCCTGTCGCCTCTGCCCGTTCAGCTGGTAAGAAGGTTGGCTATAAGGGTAAGGAATACGAAGTGGTAACAGCCGAAGAAGCAATAGCACGAAAGCCGCACCTGGCATTATTTTCCGCAGGCGGTAGCATCTCTCTTGAGCTGGCTCCTAAGTTTGCTGAGGTGGGTTGCTATGTAGTGGATAACTCTTCAGCATGGCGCATGCACCCTGATAAGAAACTGATAGTGCCTGAAGTAAATGGTACTACGCTTACTAAAGAAAACCTGATAATAGCCAATCCCAATTGCTCTACTATACAAATGGTAATGGTGATGAAACCACTGCATGATATTTATAAAATAAAACGTGTAGTAGTAAGCACTTATCAGTCTGTAACGGGCACAGGTCAGAAGGCTGTTGCAGAGTTGATGGACGAGCGTGCGGGTGGTAATGGTTTTGGTGTATACCCACACCGTATAGATATGAACGTACTGCCGCACATAGATGTCTTCCAGGATAATGGCTATACCAAAGAAGAAATGAAGATGGTGCAGGAAACCTGCAAGATAATGGGTGACGATAGCATTCGTGTTACAGCCACTACTGTGCGTGTACCTGTAATGGGAGGTCACAGCGAAAGCGTAAATCTTGAGTTTGAAAGAGACTTCGAAGAGAACGATGTGCGTGAAACACTTTCTAATTTCCCCGGTGTAATAGTCGTAGACAATCCCAAGGTTAATGCATACCCAATGCCGCTGGATGCTGCCGGAAAAGATGAAGTATTTGTTGGCCGTATAAGAAGAGACTATTCTCAGCCCAATACAATGAACTGCTGGGTGGTATCAGATAACCTGCGCAAAGGTGCTGCAACAAATGCTGTACAGATAGCAAAGTACCTGCATGCCCAGGGTTGGATCTAATAAGAACTACACAATAAATAAATGAAATGAAGAGGCCCTCGATCGAGGGCCTCTTCATTTCATAAAGCTATTTTTTCTACTCTTCGTTCATGTCGTCCACCTTCAAAAGCAGTGGATAGAAACACATCTATCATTTGTTCAGCAGCTTCTATAGTTACAAACCTGGCTGGCAGGCATATAACATTTGCATTGTTATGCTGGCGGGCCAATTGCGCTACTTCATCATTCCAGCACAGGGCTGCACGCACACCCTGGTGTTTATTTGCGGTCATGCATACACCTTCCCCACTGCCGCATATCAGCACGCCAACGGTCGCTTTGCCTTCTTCCACCATCTTTGCTACAGGGTGCGCATAGTCAGGATAGTCGGTGCTGTCCGTGCTGTAGGTGCCCTTATCGTCTACCATCCATCCTGCACTTACCAGTACTTTCTTTATAGCTTCTTTATACTCGTAGCCTGCATGGTCTGAACCTATGGCAAGCGGCAATTGCTGATTAAAAACAGTTTTATTCATTATTAGCTATTTTCTTTTGCAAGTCTTTTCTTTCTTTCTTTCATAGCACGGTTACTCACCATCACAGAAAGTTCATACAGTATATACAAAGGTATAAATACTAAGAAACAACTGAACCAATCGGGTGGAGTAATAACTTCTGCCAGTATGAACAGGATAAGAATAGCATAGCGGCGTTTCTCTCTCAGTATTTTAGGCGTAAGTATGCCCACGCGCGAAAGGAAGTACACTATTATAGGCAATTCGAAAACGATACCCATACCCAATATCAGGTCGTTCATGGTATCGTAGTAATTGTCCATGGTAATAATATTCTGAAAAGCAGGACTTAACTGGTAAGCCCCAAAAAAGTTAATAGTATAAGGTGCTATGATATAGTAGGCAAATAGTACCCCGACAAAGAACAGCACAGAACACCAGAAAACAAGTCCGCGCGCATACTTTATTTCGGTAGGCTTCAATGCTGGCTTAATGAATTTCCATAGTTCCCAGAGTATGTATGGGAATGATAGGATAAAGCCGAGAAACAATGAAACGGAGAGCGCCATTACAAACTGACCGGCAAGCTCCGTATTCTGAAATTTGATCCTTACTTCACCCAGGCATAGCGCATCTATATGCAGTACCCTTGCCAGCCAGCAAAACCACTTGTAGGCAATAAAGTCATTGTGGGCAGGGCCGAGTATGATATGGTCAAATATCCACTCTACTTTGATAAAGACAAATATCGCCATTACGAAAACGACTATCACCGAGCGTATTACATGCCAGCGAAGCGCTTCCACATGGTCTATGAAGGACATTTCTCCCTTAGGATTCTTACTGCGGGATAAAAGATAATTGCTTATTATACTCAAAGTAAATACTTGGAAGCCGCAAAGTTAATGATTAAAGCATTCCACATTTTTATAAATATTGTCAAAGTTCCGGGCATAAAAAAGGGCAACAGAGAACTGCCGCCCGGAATATGGGATATATTTCTATTTCTTATAAACTTTTACGGAGCAAGTATAGTTTTCAAGCTTTTCTATTTGCGCCTCACGGTCCAGGCCGCTTAGTTTGTTATTTTTTGATAAGTGTATGCTAAGATCCTTTCTTATAGAGTGCATCAGTTGCAATACTGCCTTGGTGCTAACAGCGTAGGTATTACCCTCATCTTTATTACCCTTTGCAGTAATGATGGCCAGTATATTGCCATCCCTGTCAAGCACAGGCGCGCCACTCTGGCCCGGGTCAGCAGGCAATTCCAGGCGGTATTGCATTGAGTCTCCCTCGTAGCCGTTCTTTGCACTTATATAACCTTCGTTATAGATAATTTCATCTTCAGGGTAGCCGAGCGTATATATACGGGCGCCCAGACCTGATTTGGTAGCCGAGAAGGTATATGGCACTTCAGTTTTGGCAAAGCGGAATTTACTGTCCTGTATCTTTAAGATCGCAATATCATTCTTAGGGTCAGAAGCTCTTACCGAAGCCTTGAAATAGCGGCCGTCATTAGTTTGGATGTAAACGGAGTCAGCGCCATCTATTACGTGATAGTCAGTAACCAGGTAGCCATCATTAGTGAGGGCAAAGCCGGTGCCGGTATAGCGGGCAGGCAAAGCCGGCGCGCTATTGGTAGTTGTTGTTTTAATGTTCTCAATGAGCTGGTTTTGAGAGCGCTTGATGTTTTCTATCTCGCGGCGCAGCACATTGTAGTCAGTAACGCTTGTTTTGTCAGGCCTGTTAAAAGACCAGTAAGTGGTAAATGATGTGAGCAAAGCTATGCCGGCAGCAATAGAGGCTGTACGCCAGTAATGCGTACGAAGTGGTATGCTACGGGAAGGTTTTGAGGCAACTTCTTGCTGTACGTCCTGCAGCATTGCACGGAACTGTGCCTGCCTGCCGCTGCCTTCCAGCGAACGTAACATATTAATACACTCATGGAATTCTGCTGCAAAGGCCGCATCTGTTTCCAGGCGGCGCAGCAATGCAGCTTCTTCAGCTTCAGGCAATGTGCCTGCTGCATAAGCTTCTGCAAGGTTCCATATGTGGTTATCTACTGACATTTATTTTCTATCATTTGGCCTGCACGCCGTAAAACAGTTTACGTAGCCGTGCCAGGCATTTATATTTCTGGGTTTTTGCATTGTCCGGGTTGGTATACCCGAAGTCTGCCGCTATTTCCTGCATGCTCTTATCATTATGATAATAAGCTTTTAGCAGGGAACTACAGGGTTCGCCCAGTTGGTTCAAAGCATTGTTGAGTTGGGTATAATGCGTTTCTCTTTCAATATGCGCATTTATATCGTCCTCATAAGCCCAGTCTGCACCTTCATCCACACCCGTATTGTCCGGCAGGCTCATCGGCTGATTTTGCTGCTTTTCCAGTTTTTTATACCACAAATGTTTGCTTATTGCAAACAGATAGGTACCTATTTTGCAGGTAAGCCTGAACTCGGCCACCTGGGCTTTTTCAAAGAGCACTACCATAGCTTCCTGGAAAATATCCGCTGCATCAGATGCCAGACCACCATTTTTTATAATCCAACTCGTTATTGTCTTATAATGCCGGTCATAAACCTGCATGGTGGCATCTCGCTCTCCCCTGGCAATCGCTGCCAGTAAATGCTGTTCTGTATTTATTGGGTTGCTACTCAATTATTAATTCTGTTTTTAGCAAAAAGTAACCCTGTACCCCGAGAAATTTTTCTTTTTGGAAGGACTTTAACTGCTATATATCAAAGATAAGCACGAAAAACAGGCATTTTACCAGCTAAAACCCTCCACCTAAAAAAAAATATAAAATCTGGGTTACCTTTTTCTCTTTAGCGTATAAATCTTTATTAAATCATTCTAAAACTACACAAAGTCATGAAATTCGTAAAATTCGGAATCTTCGCTTTAGCAATGGGTCTGTTCGTAGCTTCTTGCGGTAACAGCTCTACTTCTTCAACTACTACTGATTCTACTGCTACAGCAACTCCGGCAGCAGCTCCAGCTGACACTATGACAGCAGCTCCAGCAGCTCCAGCTACTACTGATACTACAAAAGCAGCAGCTATGGATACAACCAAGAAAACTGAAACTAAAACAACTACAAGCACTACTAAATAAGTAGTACCTTAGTTACTTAATAAGGCCACCTGTCTCTCAGGTGGCTTTTTTATGCTCCGCCCCACCTGGCAAGGATTTTATGGGCCTTAGGCAAAATATAAGACACTATGAAACTTCTGAAACTTGGCATATTTACGTTAGCAATGGGCTTTTTCATTATTTCCTGTGGAAATAAGAACAATAGTGGAACAAATACTGCAGATACGACAGCTGCTGCGACTGATACAAGTGGCGCCGTTGCTAGCCCTGCCTTACCGGATACCACACAACATCCTTCCGATAATATACCTGCTAATAATGGTACAGTAGACACCAATATGCCCGCGCATTAGGATAATCCGCTAATGATCAATACAATTTCACCTTTGGGAGCATGTGCTTCATAATGCTGTGCCAATGCGGTAAGGGTATCTTTACGCGTTTCCTCAAACATCTTCGTAAGCTCACGGCATACAGCTGCCTGGCGGTCTGCGCCAAAATATTCTGCCAGCTCGTGGAGTGTTTTTACCAAGCGGTGGGGCGATTCGTACAGAATAATGGTGCGCTCTTCCGTGGCTAGCAGCTTTAGCATGGTTTGGCGGCCCTTTTTCAGCGGCAGGAAGCCTTCAAACACAAAGCGGTTTGATGGTATGCCCGACTGCACCAATGCTGGAACGAATGCCGTAGCGCCGGGCAGGCATTCTACAGGTATGTTATTTTTTATACACTCACGCACCAGTAGGAAGCCCGGGTCTGAAATGCCAGGGGTACCTGCATCGGTGATCAGTGCATAGGTTTTGCCTGCCTGCAGCTGCTCAATGAGGTGAGTAAGTATCTTGTGCTCATTGTGCTGATGGTAGGGTGTAAGCGGCTTTTGAATGTTGTAATGACGAAGCAGTATGCCGCTGGTGCGGGTATCCTCGCATAGTATGCCGTCCGCACTTTTCAGTACCTCTACCGCCCGATAGGTAATATCACCGAGGTTGCCTATGGGCGATGGGATGAGATAAAGACGCAATGCAGCAATAATTTACGATGAAGAACTAGATTAACCTTCAGTGAGGGTGAAATCAAAAGATTCCATTACCTGGTTTGCAAGTAGCTTTTTGCAGGCTTCCTGTGTCAGTTGCTGTGCTTCTTCTTTGCTTGCGGCTTCCAGGCTCAGGGTCACATGCTTGCCTATGCGCACATCGTGTACCTGGCTTAGGCCCAGGTTGTGCAGGCTGTTATTCACCGCTTTACCCTGTGGGTCCAGCAGTTCTTTATGTGGCATTACGTTGATATGTGCTGTATATTTCATTGTATGTCTTTTACTTAATACTAATTTGTTTCAACTGCTTCTGTGCTGCCCGGTTGTTTGAAAACAAAGGATAGCAGAATGTATAAGATAAATGCCACGGGTATGGCGCCTACTTTAAGAAAAGGTATAGCCACCAGTGTGCCGATAACTATAATAAGCTGCGGCCAAAAATAAGCCAGCTGCCACTTCTGTGGCATAAACTTGATAAAGCGGATCTTGGATACCATGAGCCAGCAAAGGATGGCTATCACCAGGTATATGCTCCATTTGCCCTGCAGAAAATTGCCCATGCCCATAGGATTGTACCAGTTGATAAGCGGGAAAGAGGCTACCAGCAGTCCCACAGCCGGAACCGGCAGACCTTTGAATGACCATTTTTGCTCTGATGCTGTCAGGTTGAACTTAGCCAGGCGCAGTGCTGCAAAGCAAGCTAGCAGGAAGGCGGGGGCCATTGCCAGCATAGGTGCATCCAGCGCATTAGGCTCGTGCATATAAGCGCCCCATAGCATTTTAAACAATATCATGGATGGTGCTACGCCGAACGAAACTACGTCTGCCAGCGAATCCAGGTCTTTGCCTATCGGGGAGAAAACCTTCAGCGCGCGGGCTGCAAAACCGTCCAGCAAGTCAAAAAGGGCGGCGATGGCTATGAAGATACCACCCCACTGCGCCTGCTCTGTACCTATTACCCAATACTGACCATCGGTGGTGAGGAGCGGCTGAGCGTTGAGAATAAAGGCAATAGCTATGCAACCACAAAACAGGTTGGCAAGTGTGAGCAAATTTGGTAGGTGCTTCATCAGGGCTCAAAAGTAGCAATCTTGTTTGGAAGTAGAAAGTCCTTGTAATTAGTCATTAGCAATATGTTATAAGTGGTTAGGTTGTTAGTATTAGGTTGTATGGCCCATGGCAATGATTTGGGCTAAGTTGTTGGTTGCCAATGGGTGCATGCCCCATTTGTGCCCCATGCCTAACAGAGAGCGGAGGAACAGGGCGGAGAGCGAAGGGAAAGAATGTTACACTCTGCGCAATTTTTCTTTTTGGAGGTTTTGGGTGGGCGATTCCGGTGGAATGCCTGCCTGGACGTATTATAACATTTTTTGAAAATGTTACAAAAGTTCCCAAAATGTCACATTTTTCTCCCATTGGGAGATTTTTGGGGGTCGTGCCTCGTCCTAAAATGGTTTACACGGTTAAGAGATAATCCTGATTTGGGTTTACAGTATATCAAAGAGCGTTATTGTAATTAGCGGATGTGCTTATTAGCAAATTAGCTAATGAAGTTATGTACTTAAACACACCCCTTACCCCTCTCGAAGAGGGGAGTGTTATGCAAGGTACTATTTTGGGTATGGGGTTTCCAAGAAAAGATGTCCACAACGGGGAGGTAAAAAGATGAAATTAAAAATTTAGAAAGTGTGATTGCTTTGAAGGACTTCAGGAAAGAATAAAATAAGTAAAGCGCTCTTAGAGCGCTTTACTTATTCGGTTGAGGCTGATTAAAGTTTTATCATGCTGCTTTTGGAAATGGACTTTGTGCTGTTATCCTCAACAACGATATAGTAAGTACCGGCCGCAAGGTCTGCAATGGATATTTTTTCTGATCTTCCTGACCAATTAAGGGATTCTGTTTTTATAAGTTGACCGATTGAATTGAAAATATTAATGTTTGTTGAAGCACCTTGTTGTATATCTGGTGTTGTGATGAAGATTTCAGTATTTGCAGGGTTTGGATAAATACTGATATTCTTTTTAGTAGCTGTGATATTGCTTACATAGGCAGGGCCTCCGATATGCTCTATCCATGAAGGGCCTGGTGTAAAGGGTGCATAATGATAGGTAATGACATAGTCTGCAGCTATATCATAGGACCAAGGGTGGGTAAAAGTGTCTATGTTGTGTATTATAGCCTTTGTTGGATCATTAAATGCGTTATAAGAATAAACTGTTTTTTCTGCGCCTATTACATTGCTGAGGTTATCGTATTGAATTTCATATGTAGTATCTGGCACGTATTCAGCATTAATGTGCTTTGTGAGAACTGAAGTGTATTGAAGCGTACCGGTATTATCATACTGCTTATTCATTTTGTAGATAGCATATTGCAAGCCGGATGAGTAGCCAAAAGAGTCTACATAAGAAGGTACCAGCCTGAGTCCGCTTGTGTCTAAAGAAGCTACGGTAAATGTTTGCAATAAGGTGTCTGTAGTATAAGTGTATGCATATGTTGCGAGGCTATCCCAAGTCAATGTAGTTCCGTTGTAGTTAAAGCCGTAGGCCTTTGCAATTTTGCCGTAAGAATTGTATGTGTATAACCATCTATATGATGGGGCCCAGCCTCCGGCAACAAAGTCAAAATCCTGGGAGCTGTCTTCTAATATGTTGTGGTTAGAATCGTAGGAAAATGCCCTGTATTGAGCAGAATCTTCTGCACCAAAATACCAGTTAAAAGCATATGTTTTAGCCGAATTTTGATATGCGTCGAATGTGTTTACAAACTTATTGTTGTAATACAACATGGAAGTATCGGAAAGATAAAGGTCTGCGTAGTTAGTGATGTTATAATTTGAATCGTAAGTCGCGTAACGGGTATCATAAAATGAAAAGGTGCCGAAGTAATCATCATAAATTAATACGCTATCGCAAAATACTGCGGGTACATTGTTGTGAGCTAATTTAGCTACGTTGGTGCCGTAGCCATATGGTATGTCACCTGCCATAGTCCAGGCGGAGTTATAATTCATGTAATTAAAATCAAAGCTGGAGCCTCCTCCACTATATATATAGGATTCTGAATCAATATAGCCTATAGAATGAAAAATGGTATCGGTGTAATTATACTCACTTAACGATGTTAACCGCTCATAAGTGTTGGTTTTTTTGGAACCGGGTGCAATAGCCGGTGAGCTGCGATGAAACTGGGAAGCCAGAAGAGAGCTGACATTATTTTTTATAGCCTGTATATTTTTTGTATTCTTCTCGGTCCTTCTTTGAGCGTGGCTGTTTGATACAAAAAAGATAAACAGAATAAGAAGTGGTAGCTTTTTCATAATAGGTATTTTGATGTGAAAGATTATTAAAAATATAAATAATCAGTTATTAATACCTTATCATTTAAAAATTAATTTTTTAACCTCCAAGCCAAATAACAATAGATTATTTTAATAATCTATTAAAAAATATAAGAAACGCAATAGCATTAATATTTTTTTTATTCGAATGAGCTTAATATATTCGAGAATTATATCTTATACCAAACTACAGTTAAAAAACTCTTATGAAAAAAATATCCCTGACCTTATTAGGTCTTTCCTGCATTTTGAGTGCCAATGCGCAAATATGGAACGCTAATTCATGCGGAGATGCTGAAACAAACACTTCTTATCCTATTGGGAATGTAGTAATAGATAACTGGCTAAGGGTTGGATTCAATACGTATTCATGTCCCGTTCCAGCTGTGGTTGGAAATTATCCTTTGACGGTAAGTGGGGCAGGAAGTGTCGCACCAAATATATTCTTGTACGATCCGAGCGACAATTTTCCCAGAACGATCCTTGCTCAAAGCAAAACTCAGTCATTAAACTTATTTGTAAATTCCAAGCCGTCAAATGGACCAGGACTAAGCTTATATGGATCAATGTCTACGCTTACGATGCCGGACTATCCACCGTCCTCCGGCAATTATGCACATGCAACATCGGCATACCCTCTTGGCGCGACACCATATGTTCCTACATTTCCCGGTATGTTTCAGTCTGTATCCTATTCTTTTGGTGTACCTGCAAACGGAATTGCATTCCAACACGTTCTTGTTGGTAATCCAGGGTCTCCTACTCCATATACAGACCTGTTTCACATTACTAATAACGGCGATGCGCAAATAACCGGTAATATTTATTTGGCAAAAAACAGCGATAATGATTACAGAACTATTTCAGGACTGACAGATACAAAAGGACTAAAACTTTATTGCAATAGCTCAACTACAGACGGCCCCGCTATAGAAATGTTTGGAGATATGAATAATATAGTACCTCCCGTAATACCTAATACACCAGGTCTAATGCAATTTACCTGTAATAATCTGCCGATTAATCCGCCATACGTGCATGGATTTATTTTTCAAACCTCCCCAGGTACACCCGGAGCTCCATCAACACAAACTTTTGTAATTGATAAGTCAGGAAATGCACGCTTTTGCATGAACAGCTCTAACTGGCCAACGCCTGCTGACAGATTAACTGTGGATGGGGATCTATATCTGTACAATACACCGGACAATACACAGAGACATATATATGCGCGTTCAGGTACCGGCGGCATAAGTGTAGTATCTGGTAACGACGCGGTACAAGGCGCAGATGGTGCAGTAATGTCTTTATACGCCACCAGCAATAGCGGTACACCGGGAGCTATAGTAATGACCTCGACAGGTAACATTAGCGGACATGGTACAGACTTAGCTTTATCATATAGATTTTATAGTTCGACTGATAATACAGACCATAATAATCTGTTGATAAATAAGCAAGGACAGGGTATATACGGCATGGATGTGCAACTTTCAAATATTACCGGCAGCGATGTATTTACCATAAAAAACAGCATAGGATTCTATAATCCCAATGATGCAAACTGGAGAACTATAAACGGAAACTCACTGCACCAGGCTGTGGCAATAAGTGCGAAAACAGGATCGACCGATGGGGCATCCATAGAGCTTTATGGACAAAGCTATACGAGCGATGCAACGAGAAACGGAAGCATGCACTTTACTGCATATGGAACAACCGGGCAAGGGTATCAATTTGCGAGCTATAACCCCAGCGGAGGCACTTATACAACCGATATGGGAATAATGAATAACGGCAAAGTATTTATAGGGCCAGCTTCAATGGCCAGCAGTTTGCCAGGCACTTATAATCTGTATGTAGCCAATGGTATATTAACTGAAAAGGTGCGGGTAGCAATACAGGGAACTGTAGATTGGGCGGACTATGTATTTGCTAAAGACTATAAACTAATGCCGCTGAAGCAAGTAGAAAGCTATGTAAAAGAAAATAAGCATTTGCCAGATGTGCCTGCAGCAACTGAGGTAGTAAAAGATGGCATTGATGTTGCAGCTATGGATGCAAAGCTAATGCAGAAAGTAGAGGAGTTGACCCTCTATGTAATACAGCAACAAAAGCAAATAGAAGCGCTACAGCAAAAGCTGGATGCGAAATCTAAAAACTAAGTTGTTTCTGCATTTTTCGTTTATTGCTTGATTAAAATGAAATGAAATGAAAAAGATTTTAGGAACAGCACTGCTTCTTGTAATTTTAGCTTCTTGCAATAAAAAAGGTAGCCAACAGAATATACCTATAGATGCAGCTGTGCTGACTAATTTTAATTATAAACCAGGTACTTATTGGATATATCGGGATTCCATTAGCGGACAGGTGGACAGCTTTTATGTGACGAGTAATACTGGTAATATCCCTGTAGATATAAATGGAGTGATTTATGATAGAATCAGCTTTTACGTATCGCAGGCAAATATAAGTTCTGTACCCGGCAATGATACAATTACATGGCTATTTGGATTAGAGACTAATTATCTGTCGCTGATGTTGCAAATCGGCAAAACAGGACAGCCAACTGACGATGTAGAGTTCCCAACATTTATTACATACCCATTTGTCCTTGGTCAACCACTTCCTAAAGAATTTGGAGCAGGAGTAAGGGGCGCAAATGTTATTAGCATATTACCCTCATATACTCTTAACGCAAGGGCATACACTAATACGGCCGTTTTGAATATTATAGATTCCTTACCACAACATAACTACTATGATCAATTTTTTATTAATGCTGATGCCGGGATTATTAAGATGAAATTGAATCATTTTAATGATGGTCTGTCGCGAAATTGGGAACTACAACGATACGATATAGTAAAATAAATACTATGTAATAACATAATTACGCCTAATTTATACCTTTATGAAGAAGTTTTTTTTAATAGCGTTATTGCTAACTTATGCCTATGCAATGGCGCAAACTCCAGTAACATATCTACCCAAGCCGGACCCAAGTACTAGGTTATTAACCTCGGCATACCCACCATCAAGTACTATACCCCAATGGTATAAAAATCTTGAGAAATATTGGTATTATCGTTATCGCTTGGTAAACGATTTTATGTTAATAGGCCCGGGAGAGGGGATGAGCATACCAGCTCAAAAAAGAAATTTATATGACAGAAATGCACCAAATCTTTGGCCTAATGCAACAGCTATTAACGAGCTTGAATGGCAGGATGCAACAATTGATTTAGGACATTACATAGCGACCCTGGCGACGGAATATAAAATGCTAAATGATAATCACTGGGATGTAACACGCACACTAAGCGAGCTGCAATATGCACAAGCGGCGTTGTACCGACTTTCAAATAATGCGGCTACTTATGAATCGCTTATCCCTAGTTATAATAGTGGTTATCCAAGTATTGCAATAAACACTACTACTGCAAATTATACTTCTCTTAGCAGTGGCTTTTTTCTACGCGATGATGTTCCCTTTGCCACATTTATTGATCAACAGTATAATGCAGCTGCGAATAAAATAAATTGGAAGCACTTTAATAGATTGGGCCTCAATCCTACACAGTCCACAACCGCTCTTCGAGCTGCAAATTCTGCATTTGGCGCATTTACAGGTCATTTTTATGGACCCAATCCTAATCCATATGGTATAACACCTCTTATGGCGTCTTCAGGGTTTAATACTCCAAATAGTGAATCGCAGGATCAATTGGGAGAAATATTTGTTGGGGAAGCACTTATGAAGAAATATCTAACTGGTGATCCTTTAGGTTTACAGACATCAGCGCAACAAGCAATAAGTAAATTCCTGCATTATCCCCGCACTTATAAAGGTGTTCCAACTTCAGGGGCTTATTATTCAAGTTTGCCGAAAATACCAGCTTTGCAACCATATTGGAGTATTCCAGATCCATTAGATAATACTTACTGTGCAAAACACGATTGCAGCAGCACTGGCTTTATGTATCCGTTTGCAGTGGGTCTTGCAGATGCAGAGTTTAGCTTAGGTGGCAAAACCAGTACGGCACTTGCAGATCAGGCTTACCTTGATGGTTCAATACATTCGTTAAATTTCCTTAGCTATGCATTGACATTTGAAGCCACACAACTGTATAAAATACCAGCCTGCGGAAACAATGGCAATACATGGCCGATTTATGTCGATCCCTATGTTGCGTTTGAATCTGATTACGTCATGTTTCAACCTCCACCGCTACTATCTCATGTTGCCAGCCCATTATGGGTGGCTGCATTTTTAACTGATCAGTTATTTTATTCGGCCAGGCATGCTTACCCATTTCCTGGGTCTCCTGTGAATACTTCTTTCCCAGCTTTAGTTATTCATGCAATAGGAGATAAATATGGAACGCCGCAATACCCTTTACTATGGGAGTTAAATTATTATAACGAGCCGATTTGGGCACCTTTTAATCCTGATTTCGGCCATACTTATATATCCAGTCTTTTAGATGATGCACCTCCATGTGGTCCATACGATTACGAACAGGCAACATTATCTCATGGCGCCTCTCAGCCTTTATGGCAATTTAACGGAGGGCGAGGTGATTATTCTAACAGCAGTGGGCATGCTTATGGAAGTGGTGAGTGGAGTTGCGCTGACAGATTAGCAGAAGCATACAAACGAAGATTTAATGTGTCATCAGGATGTTCAACAGATCTTGGTGACGATGCTGAATATAATGGGCTTGACTATACTATGCTTTTTAACCTGTATGCGCTGGAGCGAGGCGGCACTAGTGGTTATCTTGGCGGTATGATGAATCCATACTACTGCACTAACTACGAGGTGAACTACCCTGACGTGAATAACTATGGCAGCATCACCTATAAGCTGCAGCTAAACTGGCTTGAATACTTATCTATGAATGATCATATTGTGGCGCCGAACGGTTGGGTCTCTTTCAGGGCAGCAAAGGTAATAGATCTTTTACCAGCAGACCCTACAACCGGAAAGCCTGGATTTTTAGCTGACTATGGTAGTTTTTTTCAAGCAGCTGTAAGAGACTATAGTTGCGCCGGTGATACATTGGGGGATGGTGTCTATAATTTTGCAACGCTAAGCCCGACATCTCCTTACTATATACGAATGTTGCCGGGCGGGACTTCTGATACAGTAAAGGTTATTCCAAACAAAGAAATACCGATAGTCTATTTGCCCAAAGGCCCCGGATTTATAGCAGATAAAATACCTGATGATCCCAATCCCGATCAAAAGCTTCGTGTTGACAGTATGTTTACTGATGAGAACAGGGAGAAGACACTTGAGGAATATAAATATGCAATTTACAATAACCTGATAAATAGTCCTGAGTTGCTTTCTATGATCCAGCAAATGTACGGATGGCAGGATGATACAGTTTCCAAGTATGTAACTCCCGAAATTTATGATCCGGCAAGTGTAAACCTTTATCCTAACCCGGCCCATGGCATCAGCAATTTGACTTATCATATTTCCAGTGCACAAGAAATCAGAATAGTTCTTACAAATACATTGGGCCAGGATTTAAGCAGCTTCATACATTCCTACGATCATAACCCACAGGAAGGTGACTATAAAGTTGATATTGACGCAACCAGACTTACTCCAGGTATTTATTATTGCAGTATTTCAATTGGTGGACAGATAATAACTAAGAAATTGGTCGTGGAGCAATAACGGGGATCGAATACTGTAAATAAAAATGCCGAAGCATTGCTTCGGCATTTTTTATATCGGAAATTAGTTTTTATTCAGGCACTACGAGGCGGAAGCCGTTGCCGTGGATGTTTACTATTTCCACGCTGCTGTCTTCTTTAAGGTATTTGCGGAGCTTGGCTATGTACACGTCCATGCTACGACCGTTGAAGTAGGTATCGCTGCCCCAGATGCGCTTGAGGGCAGCATCGCGTGGGAGAAGATCATTCTTGTATTCGGCCAGCATGAGGAGCAGTTCATTTTCTTTAGGGGAGAGTGTTTGTGCAACACCATCATGCTCCAATGTGCGGAGCTTGCTGTTGAAATGATAGCTGCCTATGGTGAACTCGACCTGAGAGTGTTGTTTTTCCTGCAGCTCCTGGTTGCGTTTCAATACTGCTTTTATTTTGTGCAGCAGTACTTCGCTATCGAAGGGCTTGGTGACATAATCGTCGGCGCCCAGTTTGTAACCTGTGAGGATATCATCTTTCATGCCTTTTGCTGAAAGGAAGAAAAGAGGTACATCCGGGTCTACGTTCCGTATTTCTTCTGCCAGGGTGAAGCCGTCCATATTTGGCATCATCACATCAAGCAGGCAGATGTCAAATTTTTCGCGGCGAAAAGCTGCCAGCCCCAGAATACCATCGCGTGCCAGCTCCACTACAAAATCGTTCAACTCCAGGTAATTCTTCAATACTTGTCCAAAGTTGAAGTCATCTTCAACAAGTAATATCTTATGTTTTTCTTTTTCCATAGCTATAATTCTGTTGCATCAAAAGTAATGCCCACAAAGTACTAATTAAATATAATTGTTTGTTAATTAAAAACGGGGGCAATTCATAGAGCGCACGCCCTGATCGCGATTCGGATTTAGCGAGTTATAAAGGCCCTGGTAGATGATGGAAAACTCCATAGCACCATAGCTGCCCGTAGCAGGGCGGATGTCTGAAATAGGGAAGTCGTAACTACCAACGATTTGTAAACCATTCCATTCCACACCGAATGCACCGATGACCGATTCATTAAAACGATTGAAGACACCTATGATAAGGTTTGTATTGTTGTCTTTACTCTTGATCACCTGCGCCTTGAGCAGAGAGCCATACACTAACTCATAAGCGCCCGTTTGGGTGGTGTAATAGATAGAGGGGTTTAAAGTCCACATTTCTGTAAGGCGGAAAATGCCGTCGAAGTTTACGGTGGGGCGAATACCTATCTTGTTGCTCATGGCATAGAAACTTTCAACAGGCTGGTTGATATTGGCGACGCCCACGCCCAGCTTTATGTATGCAGCCTCATTAGGGAAATAAGCATAGTTGAGCCCCGCGCCAATAGTGCTATAGTTCGTCTTTGCAAGGTTGCCGCTTTCATTGTTAGAAAGTGTTTTGTTGAAGGTGAAGCCATCCCACTGAGAATCGAAGGTGAGTGCACCGAGGTTGACACTGCGTTGTACGCCACCGTAGGAAAGGCCTGCAGACAACATACTGTTTGAAGAGATGCTGAGGTGATATGCAATGAAACCTTCCACGCGTGTGAGGGCGAGGTTGCCATCGCCGGCCTTGTCATTAAAGAAAGCACCGCCTATGCCCAACCAGTTATTTTTCTCTTCGTTGTGAAAGAGCTTAAAATCGGCAAAGGCAGAAAAGGTATTGTATGGAACAGGTATGGTAGCCCACTGATTGCGATAGTTTCCACCCAGCCTGAAATCGTTATCGGACATGAGCGCTGTGTTGGCAGGGTTGAGCAGCATGGGCGCATTGTAGTACTGCGAGAAGTGCATGCTTTGCGCAAAAATGCTGCTGTATGTGAGTAGCAGCGCCGTGATTATATACGTTATTTTCAAAAAAACTCTTTTCATCTCTCAAGCATAAATGATTAACGCAATAAGGTTACATTCCCTTTCTTTTCGTAGGTAGTTCCGTCTATAAAAGTTACGTTGAGTATGAACGCGTAGGCATCTATTGGTTGCGGCTGGCCGTTGAAGTTGCCATCCCAGCCCACATTCATATCAGTCGTTTCAAATACTTTCTGTCCCCAGCGATTGAATATTTTGACATCCATCGTTTGAATGGCAGCGCCGCGTACAAAGAGAATATCGTTTTTGCCATCGCCATTAGGGCTAAAGCCTGTTGGCAGATCGGCCAGTGGTTGAACATCAGCAGAAACCATTTTGCAGGCTGAGGCAGGGCAGCTGGTATTGTTCTTTGCCTGCAGGCAAACTTTATAAGTGCCGGTGCGCTTGTAAAAGTGAGATGGGTTTACATCTGTACTGTTAGCGCCATCACCGAAATCCCAGAGGTATTTGGTAGCATTGACCGATTCATTGGTAAATGATGTTGGTACATTGGTTATCGGCGTGAGGGGGCTGAAAGTGAAATCCGCGGTAGGGCCGGTTACTACTACAACGGTTTTTTGTACTGAGTCTACGCCATTGCAAGAGTTAGGATTTCTAACAACGTGCTTAATAGTATATGTGCCCACGGAATCGTAGATGTGTGTGGTGCTGGCGGAGGTGGATGAGTTGCCATCGCCAAAATCCCAGGTGTAGGATGTGCCGTTGGCTGACGAATCGGTTAAAGCAATAGGGGAGCCCAGGCATATGGAATCAGGTACATTAAAGCCAGCCTTCACTAAAAGGCTATTGATGCGCACCGGAAGTTTTAATGTGTCCGGAGAATTACATGCTGTGGTATCTACCATTACCAGCGAAACAGTGTACGTGCCAATGCCAGAATAATTGTGTACAGGAGGTGTATTGCCACTATAGGAGGTACCATCACCAAAGAGCCATGTGAACTTTGTAAAAGTAGAAGAGCCTGGGGTGGAACTGAATACAGAGTTGTTATTGAAGGAAACGGTATAAGGATTACAACTGTCTAACACTGTGTAAGTAAAGGCGGGGTGCTCAAAAATTGTATCGACTGTGATAGTTAGATAAGCGGTATCAAGCGTTTTGCAGGCATCCGGATTAGCGGTGATGAGACGAACTTTGTAGATACCAGCTGCTGTGAATGTATGAGATGGGTAACGAGCTGTATCTGTACCACCATCTCCAAAATTCCAGGAATAGCCTTTGGCATTGATAGAACTATCGAGGAAGTTGACATGAAATGGCGCGCAGCCCTGTGCATTAGGCGAAGCTTTGGCCTTAGCCACCACATTGGTCAGCTCGAAGGCAATCTTTAGCGCTATTTCGTTGCAATTTCCACTTTTATTAGTCCTGCTCCATACGCCTGCAGTAGTGGGAAAAGCAGATGAATGACCGCAGCCGCCGCAAATAGCCTGATAAACAATACCGTTTTTATCGAAGCGGCTAGTGCCGCCATCTACGTGCTCACCCACACCGCCGTTCTCCCCCATATAGGTGCCATAAAGCAGAGAGCCAGCATTGCGCGAAAGACAAATGAAATAGAAATCGCGACCATCGGTAGTAGATTGTGCTGCATCTATAGTAATGGGCATAGCTGTGTCCATGCCCACGGTAGATGGCATGGATGCAATAAATAAATCGCCACCCCAACCTGAAATGTAAATATTGCCGCAGGTATCTACAAGAAAAGCGACAGGCGATATGTTGGTATGGGTGGGATCCCCGTTGCCAAAAACGGTGGACATAAGGCTGGTAGATAAGGTGCTGTCAAGTTTTTGAATGAACTGTGTAGAGTTGGGGTTATTGTAGGTGCCACTGGTAACGGGATATAAGCCGCCCAATGACTGCCCCATCAGGTACACATGATTAGCTGCATCCACTTGTATGCCGTAAGTCTGATCATAATCAGTAGTACCGATAAAAGAACTGGCAACTAATGAATATGGTGTACTGTTTTTGAATTTCATTACAAAGCCATCTGCAGAGCCGCCCTGATAGCTAGTGTGCAAGGTGCCTGAAGTGGAAGGAAAATTGCTGCTTTGCGTGCCCCCAGCTACGTATATATTCTGCTGCCCGGGATCGAATGCTAATACATATCCCGCATCATCGTTACTGCCACCTATATAGGTGCTGTAAATAAGTGAGGTAAGATTTGGGTTCATCTTAAACAGTACTGCATCCTGGCCACCAGAATTGGTTGTTTTATAAGCGCCGGAAGTAACCGGAAAATCGGTAGAATTTGTACAGGCCGTTACGTATACGTTTTGTGCGCGATCAACTTGTATTTCACCGCGGGCATCATCGCCGTAATTGTGTTTTAGATTGCCATAGCCCGTTTCTGTAGAGTCATAGTTGACTCCGTCATCTGCAGAGCCGCCCATGAATGTAGAGCCTATGAGTGAACTACCATCTGCGCTGAGCTTTGTTACTACAATGTCCGCACGGCCGCCTTTGAAAGAAGTACTGTATGCACCTGAAGTAACAGGATAATCATTAGAATAGGTACGACCTGTAAAACAAAGATTGTCGGCAGAGTCAACGATCATGCTGTGAGGGCGCTCATTATCCTTGCCGCCCACATAGGTAGCCCATATGCGGTTTTTGCCATCAGGAGTGTATTTTATGATTGCTATATCGCTTGCAAATTCTATTGCATCGCTACCCGTACCGCCGGCAAAGGTGGTCTGGAATGCACCCGTGCTTACGGGATAGCCCGTGCCGTTTGCAAGACCGCCAGCGTAGAAATTGCCATGCTCATCGTAAGTGGCGGTGAAGCCCCAGTTGTCTGCTGTAGAGCCGGTGAAGGTGGCAAACACGACCGTTGGGTCAATGATAAGTGGCTGATGCTTATCGTAACCATCTGGAAAGTCGAAGCTAACTATGTTATTATGTAGTGTGTAGTCACAAGATACAAGTACACGGTTGTTGTTCACATACTGATATACATAAGGCTTCATTTCAATGACCTCGCCCACAGAGGTGCGTATATATAGGTTGCCATTTTTCAATTTCATGGAAGACGGACCATCGTAGCGCAGCTGTATCTGAGCTGGGTCTGCGCCGGCGGCCACTATGAACTCGTATTTGATATTGCCCTTTTCAGAGCTTACGTGCATATCAATGCCATTGTAAAGCTGCGCATAGTCAACATTCAGACAAGGGTGTATATTGCCTTTCCAGCGGGAAGAATCTTTTCCAAGAAAGTAATTATAATAGCCCTCTTCTACTTTACCGGGTGTAATGACCGGCGTATTGGCGCCCTGAAAAAACATGCGGTAAGCATGAAACTTCAGTATCTGCGGAGTGGTAACCTGACCATGATGCCAGGCATCCATTTTGCCATCATTCTCAGGATCACTGAGCATATAGCTAAAGGCATTTTTTGAGAGATATATGTCGCCTCTGCCGGTCATAGCCTTATACTCAAATGGGCCATTCCACTGGCCCTTATTTGCAATGAACTCGACAGGTGTATTCTGAGCGTTACAAAAAAAGGAAACAAGTAGAAAACAAGATAAAAAGTAACTGTATTTCATAACCGGAAAAATCTTGGCATGCGCGCGTAGTAAATTTAAAGATTATTTATCTATAAAAGACGGAAAAGCGCGGCGAAAAGTATGGCTAAAAGAGCATTTTGACTCTTTTATTACCCTAAGGAGAAGGTAAACAACTGAAAACGACTAATTCACAATTTTATCGGCACAGCAACTGCTGGCAAATGCGTCGGGTTTGGCCTTGAAGGCGAAGCCCATACCCAGTATATATCCCATAGCCTCGCGAAGGGCTTCGTTGCTTTTGAACTGTGGATTGGTGTTGATATCGGCATGTACCTCCATATCCACATCATACTTGTTGAAAAGGTCGCAAAGTTCATAAGCAATTTCTATACTGCGGGCTACCTCTACCAGCATACGTTCCTTAATAGTGTATCGTTGCTTTGTTTTGTCGTTGTAAAGGAACATGAAGCCGCCGTGTTTCTCGCGAAGGAAAACGATGACGGTGGCAAACTCAGTTTCCTCCCCATGCACCTGTGAATCTGTACCAATGCAAACCTTTAAGTGGTAGCCGGCATTTGTTTCCCTGATGATCGTATCCTCAACAGCTTTTTTTATAGGGAGCTTTATAGGTTCTCCGCTGAATGTACGCCATATCATAAACGATAAATTTTGGTTATATAAATTTAACCATTATTGTATTACGAAAGCATTATGGGAATATTAAAGGAATGTGATAATGCACAGGTTATGAACATGTGGTGAAATATGACATGAGATGGATGGGGTTCCAAATGGACAGAATGAAAAAACACTTCCTTTGGGGAAGTGTTTGACTATAAATTATTTGTAGTTAAGTCTATTCGCCGGCGAGGAGCACCTGCCAGGCCTTGTCTACTTCGTGGTGGTCCAGCAACTCTTTTGCATAGGTATGCAATGCGTGGTTTTTGGCTGTTTCGTTCTCGGCGTAGTCCTGCAATATTTGGGTGAGGCGGTCATCGTATAATACGTTGCTTACGACGGGTATGCTTGTTACGTTGGCCAGCATACCGAGGTTGTTGCCGGTGAGCAGCTCGCTTTTACGTATTTTTTCAGGCAGTTTGTCAAAGCCAACGCCGAGCTGAGTATTAGGCTTTGGTACTTCGAACACAGCACTGCCGGAAGCGCGGCAATAGAAGTCGGCACCCATTCGGGCTACGAGGTCTATTTTATTAGGGTCTATGCGGCCGTTCTCGTCTAATATCTTATCGTCGATGTGCATGCAAACCACCTCGCAGATGATAAGATTGGCCGCGCCACCTTCCTGGCCTGTTTCTATTATCTGCAACACCTTACACTCCAACTGAACGGGTGATTCCTTCACGCGAAAAGGCTTTACCATGTCGGACTTTATGGGTGTGAAGCCTGATTTTTCGAATTCGTTTATATGCTTAGGATATTCGCAGCTGGCAAGGCTTACCTGCTGCACCATATCATAATTCACTATGTTTATTACCACCTCTTTGTTGAGCTTCACATTTTCCAGTGTATGCTTAATGGTATTGTCGCGTACGCGGCGTGCGGGTGAAAACACAAGTATGGGTGGTTTGCTGCCAAATGCATTAAAAAAACTGAATGGGGAAAGGTTCATATTTCCCTCATCGTCTATGGTGCTGGCAAAACATATGGGCCTGGGCGCTACGGAGCCTAAAAGATAAGCGTGCAGCTGTGCGGTCTTTACTTCTCCCGGAACTATTCTCATGGCTGCAAAAATAACGCAGTAAGGGAAAAAGCGTTAAAAAAATATCGCGATACGCTGGAAAGCATATCGCGATTGATTTGTTACCTATGTCCGCCCTATTGTAAGAAGCCTTCGGCCTCTAACTGGTAATAAAATTAGCCAGTGTGACAGACCCTGAAGAATTAAACTGAACTAAACAGGAAAAAAGACGTTTGAAGAAGCGATTATTAGATTTAAGCAGAAAAATAAGTTTTGCAAAATTTGTAATGAGCAACACACTGCTGGTGGCAGCTACGTGCCTTTTGTTTATGATGATAAGAATAAGGCCATGACAAATGGCTGCAATACAGGCTAAAGAAAGTACACCAATCCGCAAAAAAGAGGGGCTGATTCTTCAGCCCTTTAATTATGTCTGCAGAAAGCAGTGTCTTAGAAATCCATAGGAATTTCTACGCGTGTATTTTCCCATTCAAGCGTGAGATTGTGCTTGCCAGCTTCTATGTTGAAAGTTTCTACTGTTTTGTGTACATGTTTTGCAGGTACCGTAGCTTCCAGCACATTCTGGTCTTTTACCTTTTCGTAGCCAAAAGAGCCCCATTGGCCCAACTTGCTATTGAGGATCACTTCCCAATTGTCTTTGCCCGGAATGGTAAATAATGTGTAAGTGCCTGCCTTTACAGATTGACCGGCAAATTTTCCATCTTTCTTAAATGTTATCTGTGTGGCTTCGTTTGCACCTGTGCGCCATACCTCGCCATAGGGTACCAGTTCACCAAATATCTTGCGATGACGCATAGATGGCTGACTGTAATGGACTTCGACGTATTCGCCGGTGGCGGTCGCTTTCGGGCTTAAAACTTTTTTCTCTTTCATTTCCTGGCTATTGGCAGTAAATACTGCTGCAAGCATCAGCATGGCGATGGCTAGTGTCTTTTTCATGTTTAGCATTTTATACGCCAATATTAAGCATAAAGGGCTTTTGTGTGGAAAAAAAGGTACTAAAGCGGGGGGATGACCAGGGGTATTTTATTGAATGATAAGAACTAATCTGTAAAAGGCTGATAATGAAGTGCGAGATAATGGGCCATTTTTTTAAGAATTTAATTATTGGTTATGGCATAGTTGTTTGACGGACTGAAGCAAAAACAGAAACTAAAAAACACAAATTTTTATGAAACACAAATTACTCTCTTTAGGACTGGCGGCGGCTTTGGCTTTGTGCGCACAGGGGGTGGAGGCACAGATGATGTATGGCCTTACAAATGATAACAGGATAATGGTGATGTCTGATGCAAGTGCTCCATCTACATTTAATGGGCCTTACGCAATAAATGGTATGGCAAGCGGACAGGCGATGGTGGCTATAGCATTCAATTACATGGACGGTATGATGTATGGGTTAGGTTATGATGCAGTGACAAACCACGCGCAACTATATACCATGACCGTATCAGGCGCCGGTGCAAGCACAGTTTATAATGCTGCTGCAGTAAGCACTACTACTATGAGCATGAACCTAGGTGCCGGCAGCAGCGTGGGTTTTGACTTTATCTCTACTGCGAAGAACCAGATAAAAGTAACCGGAACCAATGGGCATACTTATATAATGAGTGCTACAGATGGCACAATAGCCAGTACGGGCAGTACCAACCCCGCTTACGCAAGTGGTGATATAAATAGTGCATTGACGGCAGGTGTGGGCGCTACTGCATTTACAAACAACTACTATGGGGCAGATGCACAGAGCCAGTTTGGTTATGATCTGCTTAATCATACTATAGTGCGATTTGATAGCACTGACTGGAATACCTTACATACCGTAGCAAGCTTTGGGGCATCATTGCTTACGACATCAAGCGTGGGTATGGACAGCTGGTATGATACTGCTGCACATGCAAATGTAATATTTGTGGTAACCACAAACCTGGTAGGGCAAAGTGAATTATATAAAATAGACAGAAACACAGGGGCATCAACAGACCTGGGTGCTGTGGGCACAGGGACATTTAGTCTGCGATCCATTGCTACGCCTCGCGGTCGCAATACCTCTACAACTGTTATGGGCCAGTTGGTAGCGGGGTTGACGCTGAATATGCGTAATTTGATATTTTTCGATTCGTATAATCCGGAACATATAACTAATGTGGTAGCGCTGAATGGTATGGCTAGCGGCCAGGCTATGATGGCAATAGCTTACAGACCTAAGGACAGAGGTTTGTATGGGTTAGCATACAATGGCAGCACTAAACAATACCAGTTATACAGCATAAACGAAACTACAGGTGCGGTAACGGCGATAGGTAGTGCCGCTGCAGTGGACCTGGGTACCAGCAATAATGGTAATATAGCAGCCAACTTTAATCCTATAACAGATCGTCTGCAGGTGATGGGAACAAGCAGCACATCAACTAACGTGAATGCAGAAATAAACCCTGACAATGGGGTGCTTACTATGGATAGTACTGTGTACTATGCTACAGGTGATGTGAATGCAGCCACTACTTTGTCTAACATGGGCTCGCTGGCGTATACAAACAGCTACAACAATACAAGCGCTACAGAGATGTGGGGTATAGATAATAAAACAGGTGCATTGGTGAGATTTGCTGATGGATCTAACAGTAGCATGAATACAATGTATGATCTGAGCAGCACAATAGATGGTACACTGCATACCAGCATGTATAACAACGGGCTGATGGATATATACCATGACAGTGTGAGCAACAGCAATATGGCCTATATAGCTTCTAATACATATGGGGTAAGCGCGGGCTCGAGCGCGGATAATAACTATGCTCAATTCTCCACTTTGAATACATCAACCGGTACTACTGCGGGTATGAGGAGCGTCGGTTATGGTACGCCTGTAAAAAGTATGGCAGTGAAGAAAGAATATACCGGTCTTCCACTGGCTGTAGCTAACGTAGCAGCAGGCAATGATGATCTGCTGGTTTATCCTAACCCGGTAGCAAACCGTACACGTATTGAATTATCTGAAGCTTCTACATCCACGGTATATGTAGATGTGATAGACCTGAACGGACGTGTGGTACGTGCTTACAAATTTGGTACTGGCACTTACCAGATGGATATAGATATGAGCGGCATGCCAAACGGATTGTATAGTGCACGTGTAACACAGAATGGCATTGTAACAAACAATGTGAAACTGATAAAAGATTAGGTAGGTTTTAATAAATAATGAAGCGGGGCAGGAGTAATTTCCTGCCCCGCTTTTTGCTGTTTGAGCGACTTAGTCTATTGCTTCGTATTTCTTTATATAAAGGCCGATGTGCTTATTGTCGCGGGTGATGTAGGCTGTTTTTTCGCCAAAGAGATTTATAATATAGTCATCTCGCAGTGTTTGCGTGAGGGTGCAACGCACTATATATATGCCGGGCTCAATGTTGGTGGCGAGGAACGTGGGCACCTGGTTGTCACCTGTTTTTCGTGCAGTAATTATTTCACGCCCGTTTACGCTATGTAGCGTTACCACTGCTCTGTCAAAGCCCTCTTCCAATATTTCATTTTTTTCTTCGTCGAACATGCCGCTAAGGTCCAGCTTCAGTTCTATGCCTACCTCGCCAACGGTAGTGCTGTAAACATCTGCAACATCGGGTACGTTGTTGGAAATGCGCTGGGGAGCTTCGATTTCCTGCCTTTTTGGGGCTGCTTTAACGGCGGCGCTAAAGCTTAAGCTGGCTTCTGCCTCATTGAAAACATTCTCCGGCATCAGAATGTCTTTTATACGTTCCAGCACATTCATCAAGCGGCCGGCAAAGAGGCCAGCTATAAAAGAAAATACCAACATACCCTCATTGGTATTCACTTCTATTACGTTGCGATGCTTAATATAGTTGTACGCCAGCACTATGATGATAGTGCAGAATGGTGCGTAAAAGAGCTTGGCTATTTGATAAGGTATTTCGTTGGCGTTGAAATGAGATTTGGTGTTGGCCGCAGACTTGCTAATAATGCCGGCCGTAAACAGCATGCTGCATATAACCCCAATAATGGACCAGAAGACAATTTCAAGATAAACACAGGGGCCGGTGAGCCAGAAATAAGACTTTATTTTCAGCTTAATGTTGAGCAGAAACGTACCGACTTCCTGTGCACCGAATGAACTGATGTATTGCTTTATAATTTCAAGCTGTTCTTCCTTTATATTATTGTCAAACTCGCTGCGGATGAACAACATGGCCTTATTCACCTTCGTGCTGTCGTTGCACTTGTTATAAATATATTCCGGAGCCGCTACTGTGCGTACTGATGTTTTTATAAGGCCATCCTTTCGGCTGGTATCAGTGATCACTGAGTCAACTCTAATAGTATTGGTTGCAGTGCTTACCTCATCATTTGTGTACAGTATTTTATTTACCTGATCCAGCTGCTGTGCATTCAGACGCAGGTTCATATATCCCTCGTGCACTTTGCTATAGTGGGTAATAAGATATAGACCGATCCAGCAAAGAAGGAAAAAGGAAAGGAAACGAAACCATTTGCCCAGTGTCCAATAAGGCGCAGGGGTAGCCGCAAGTGGGCTTCTGCCAGAGGGCTTATCGGGGAGCGTAGTTTCTTTGTTCATGTATTAATTAATCAAGGCTCTCCTTTACTTTTCTCTCTATATGCAGCAGGAACGGCAGGTAGCAGAGAAAATAATTACCGACTAATTATTAGCCACTTGCCAATGACGATGTGAAAGTAGAATAATGGCGTGAATTGTACAAATAGGTAAGACTAGGATCGGTGTGCAATCCAGGGTGGAAATCTTCACGCTCCAAAATGAGTTATCCACAAATTTTGTTTGTATTTATATGCTAACTAATTGATGGTATATCAGCTAATTGGGCATGGAAGCTTTGTCAGCATTGGTTTACGCGTAATGAGATGCGGGTATGAGCGTCGACGAATAAACCGGCGTAAAAGAATAAAATGGCTTAGATAAATTGGTTGAAAATGTGGAAAACCATGCCATGTTAATGAGTGGTTAACGCTGTGGCAGCGGGCACTCCGGCGTTTTTGTGGTGCTATTTCATAAGCACTCGTTAAGCGGTTACAAAAACGTCGTTAAGTAGCAGATTATCTTTTGCAATGAATGTAAAGGCAAACATCTTTGCTATGTATTTCGGAATTAGCTATAAGCTTAAAAAAATAATTGAGAATGTATTACTTACCCATACCGCTATTAATAGCCCTTGTCCTACTTGTAGTGCAAATAACGCACAGCGCTAAGAAAACTAAATGAGCTAACCTCTATCTGTGAAGAATTGAATAACGCAAATGGCTGCCCTTTTCAGGCAGCCATTCTTATGTAGAGTGTAGGGGTGTCGTAAAAGGGCGGGATTACAGGCCCGCCTTCATAGTGATAGACGTTTGGGTGGAATTGAGAAGTAATTATTTCGGATTAATTGAGTATGTAAATACATGTTCAACGTGGCTGCAAGGTAAAAGTGGAAAAGGCCTCAAAAAAGAGTGGAACTACGCTTTTTTTTATCAATTATTTTTAGTATGCTCTCGCCCTTTTGATCTTATCACCTTCTTTTCTTCCTTTGTTTCTTCACCTATAAGGATAGCCCATGGCTTAAGGCCGTCTACCCGTTCACTTATTATCTTAATGATGGCAGTAAGTGGAATGAAAAGGAACATGCCGGGTATGCCCCAAAGTTGCTCGCCAATAATAACTGCAACAATAGTGATGAATGGGTTCATTTTTACCCTGCCGCCAACTACGCGCGGCATAAGAATATTGGAATCAAGTATGTGGATGATGAGAAATACAATGCCTACCTCAATAGCCTGCTGACCGGTGCCATTGGCAAATGTGATGAACATACTGATGACTATAGAAGTGTAAATGCCCAGATAGGGAATGATATTGAGCACAGCTGCAAGCACGCCCAGCAGTATGGCATACTGAATACCCAATATAGCCAGTATACTACAGTTTAGCACAATGAGCACTGTCATTTCTATGAGCAGACCCACCACATAGCTGTTTATTACGGTGCGGGTGGCAGTGATAACTTCAATAACCTCGCTGCGATACTGCGGGCGAAACAGCGCCATGACAAAGCGATTGAGCAGGCGGCGATGGTACAACATGAAAAAGGTGTAGATAATGACAAAGATGACCCAGATAATGAGCTCCGAGATACCAAGAAACGTGTTGCTTATGGAGTTGGCTGCAGTGGCCAGCATGCCGCTTGCAGACTTATTTAAATAATCCATTTGCTGCGTGCTATTAACATGATATTTCCTAGATATCCAGTGCTGCAGGTTGTGTAGTATCTCCGTAATGCGCGTTTGCAGGCGAGGCAGGTCGTTGGAGAAATTGGCAATCTCAATGGTAAGGAAGTATATAAGACCAGCTACCGCTATCATAAAACTAATGAGTGCAAGGCCCGCTGCCAGCCCACGAGGCAAGTGCCACTTTTCGAACAGGCGCGTGAGGGGAAATAATAAAACAGATATAAGCAAGCCAAAGAATAGTGGAATAAGAATAGTTCTGCCTATGTACATAAGATAGATAACCAGCACCACGGAAATTAGGGTGAGTGCAAGGCGCGCTATAAAAGGCAGTTTCACTGTATTCATAGTAATATATTGTTATCAAACCTAATGCTATTACAGCATTGTTCAAAGTTTAATAAAAAATGGATGAATTAAATATGTAAATTGAAGGACCGATGCAAAAATTAAATTCATTTATTTTGTCACAATAAAATACCGTGCTAACCAGTGCTGAAACGATTTTTTAAGAAGGGGCTTGTAGAAGCAGGCTGTGATGAAGCCGGCAGGGGATGCCTGGCAGGTCCGGTGTTTGCCGCTGCGGTAATATTGCCTCCCCGTTTCTCGCATCCGCTGCTGAATGATAGTAAGCAGGTAAACGAAGAAGACCGTAACAAGCTGCGTCCAATAATAGAACGCAAAGCGCTGGCCTGGGCTGTAGCAGTAGTGGACCATGAGGAAATAGATCGTATTAATATTGTAAAGGCATCTTTCAAGGCCATGCACCTGGCTATAGACCAATTGCAACTGAGGCCGGAGCTGCTGCTGATAGATGGACATATATTTAGTCCTTACTTTGGTATAGTGCACCAATGCGTGGTGCAGGGCGATGCTACCTTTGCATCAATTGCTGCTGCCAGTATACTTGCGAAAACTCACCGTGATGCCTTTATGCAGCAACTGCATGAAGTGTACCCGCAATATGGCTGGAATGAAAATAAAGGCTACGGCACCGTATATCACCGGCAAAGCATTAGAACGCATGGACTTTCGCCATACCACCGCAGGACCTTTGGTATATGCAAAGGAGAAGAAGCAACAGAAGAAATAATAGAAGATTAGGTAAGCGGCAGACTTATTTCGAATATGGCACCTGTAGGTGTGTTATCCTTCACGGTTATTTTTCCTTTGTGCTGATCTACGATCTTGCATGTAAGGTATAGGCCCAAGCCAGTGCCTTTAGCTTTTCTGCTTGCCTCGCTGCCTATGCGGTAGAATTTATTGAAAACTTTCTTCTTTTCTTCATTGGTAATCCCCGGGCCATGGTCTGCTACCTGTATTACAGCACAGTCTTGCCTGTGGCTAAGTGTGATGGTAATGGGCTTATCTGCCGGCGCATACTTTACAGCGTTTTCCAGCAAATTATTTATCGCCATTTGCAACATTACTTTATCTCCGGCCAGCTTGGCCCCTTCAATAATGTCTTCTTCAAACACACGCGGGTAGCGATGAGCATAGTCTGCTACCGCATCCTCTACTAGTTCTGACAGATCAAATTTCTCTTTGGCAGCCACGTATTGCCTGCCTTCTATTTGCGATGCGAAGAGCATGTTGTTGCAAAGGTCATTTAGTCGGTTTGCCTCATTTACGCAACGGTCTATTAGTTGCCGGGTTTTGTCTTCATCAAGTCGGTGGCGTTCAAGCGTTTGGAGGTTCAGCTTCATGGCTGCGATGGGTGATTTGAGCTCGTGCGTAACCGCCAGCATGAAATTATTTTGTTGACGGGAAAGGCGTAGGCTACGGCGGAAAGAAGACCATACAACGTATGCACCGATAAGTATAACCACAAGAAATGTTGTGCCCTCACCAATGAACTGACTGGTGCGCATACGGTGGTTTCTTTTAAGGATTGTTAAGTCGCGAGTAAAGATATCGGGCTGCCTTTCATTATCTACCCTGGTTTGCAGTAATACTACTTCCTGTGCGAGTATAAGGTCGCTCTGTTTTTGTAAACTAATGTACCAGAATACAAGTGCTGCTACAATGTAGCCCAACAATAACAGGTGTACCGATGAAAAGAAGCGCATGACATAAAGTTATTTCATTTGCGATGATGAACTGCGATTGCCGGCTTTTTCAACACGCAGCCCCACATGCAATACTTCAGGCAGCGGATTTACACGCATGTTTTGTTCAATACGTATTTCGTAAGTGCCTTTTTTGAAAATAAAAGGATGATCAGCAGGGGATATACGCATTTGCTGCTGCCAAAGCTCGCCCATGCCACGACCCATCCACTTGCCGTTACTTTCGGCAAGTGGTATTTCTATGCGTGATCTCTTGAAGGCAGTATCGCCAGGCTCTTTGGTGTAGACCATTAGCCATATATTAGAATACGGATAGGCTTCAGTATGATTGATAAGAAAATATAGATTGTATAAGGCAGTAGTGTCAGTAATATCAAACTTAAAGTCAGGTTTAAAATCATATGCCCAGGCGTTTTGCGGCACTGCCTCCTGTCTCTGATAGTAGGGGGAAGGAACGCAACTGCCAAGCAACAGGCATGAAAAAAGAATGATAACTAAACTGCGGAACATTGAATAATACTAAGTTTAAAAAATTACAGCGCAAAGCTACGCGCCAATATTTATACTTTGATGCCTACAATATATTTAATACCTGTTCTTTTGCTTTTTCCAGCTCATCCTTCATGTTAATGACGATCTGCTGAATTTCGGCATGGTTTGCTTTGGCGCCGAGTGTATTTATTTCCCGGCCTATCTCCTGTAGTATAAAGCCCAGTTTTTTGCCTTTTGAAATCTCATTCTGTGCTACGGTATCATTAAAGTATATGCAATGCTGTTTCAGCCTTGTTTTTTCTTCTGATATGTCCATACGCTCCAGGTAATAGATCATTTCCTGCTCAAAGCGGTTGGCATCAATGGTTTCTTTTCCTGCCATGTCTTCCAGCCATTGGGTGAGCTTTGTTCTTATGCGCTCTGTGCGCTGGGCTTCCATCGGATGTATTTTTTCCAGCAGGTCTTCTATGTTTTTTATACGCTGGCTCAGGTCTTTATGCAAGGCAGCACCTTCGTGCTTGCGATGTTGCATCAGATCCTTTGCCGCAATATCAACTACTTTCTTTACTTGCAGCCATTCCGCTTCAGGCAATACATCTTGCTCCGGGGCTACAACCTCCGGCATGCGCATAAGTGTGGAGAGTACATTATCCTTTTCAAGGCCCAGTTGATCGGCTATCTGCTTCATGCCATTGTAATAGTAAACAGCAAGGTCTGTATTTACTACCATTGGCTTTGAAGCGCCTTCCTGCTTTACAGCAATAGTGAGATCTATGGTGCCGCGCATTAATAAGGTATTTAGCAGGTTGCGGATATCAAGCTCGTAAGGGCGCAGTATAGGTGTAAGCTTGGTTACCACTTCAAATTGTTTTCCATTGAGGGATTTAACTTCCACCACCACCTGCCTGCCACTAACAGTAGCTTCCGCACGACCAAAGCCGGTCATTGAATAAAGCATAAATTGTTTTTATTTGTACTATCAACATTCATGTTCAATAGCAAGGCAATGAGCCTTGTGCTATGAATATGTTTTAAAATCGTCTTAAAAGTAATTAATCCTGCAAAAGCGGGAGAGAATTAATTATTTTTGTTTGCCACTAAAAATATTGCATGCGTTTAAAGGCTCTAATTATATGTATTCTTTTACCATTTGTTGTGATGGCCCAGCAGCCGCAACCCAGTGCTGCCCGCGCGGAACTGGAGAACAAGAGAAAGCAGATAATGGAAGCCATAAAGCAAACGGAAGACCAGCTGGAGGCTACCAAAAAGAACAAGAATGCCACCATAGGGCAGCTGCGCGCACTACAGGCCAAGCTTGCCGAGCGGCAGCGGCTGATAGGCAATATAAATGACGAGATAGGGGAGATAAACAGCAGCATACAGCAATCATCTAAAGAGGTGCTGACGTTGAAGCAACAGCTGGAGCGATATAAAATGCGCTATGCACAGTCTCTGAGATACGCATATGAAACACGCAGCTCCTATGATATGATGGCCTTTATTTTTGCATCGAACGACTTTAATGATGCAATGAGGCGGATAAAGTATCTTAAAAAATTTCGTGACTACCGTAAAGAGCAAGTGGAGCAGATAAGAAAAACACAAACGCAGCTGGAAGATAAGATAGGTGTGCTTAACAATCAGAAAAACCAGAAAGACCAGTTGCTGAATACACAGGTGCAACAGAAGCAGGTGTTTGAGAAAGAAACCAATGAAACCAATGCTGTGGTAAAGGACCTGAAAGGGCAGGAAAAGCAGCTAATGGGCGAAATAGAAAAAAACAGGAAGGCTGCGGCTAAAGTGAATAGGGCTATTAGTGAGGTGATACGCAGGGAAATAGAGGCTGAACGCAGAAAGGCAGAAGAGGAAGAACGCAAGCGCCAGGAAGAAGAAAAACGCAGGCTGCTGATGGTGGGCCCAAGCAATACATTGCCGCCACCTAATACAAACAATGGTAAAACAACTACAGGAAATGCCAAAGGAGGTATAGCCGTAAATAACAATGCAGGAAATACTGTTGCTAACAATACCGCTAATAATGTGAGCGCAACAAGGGCCCAGCCGCATGCCACAGCACCAACGCGCCCTGCTGCAAACCTGAGCCTGACGCCAGAAGCACAGGCGCTGTCCAACAGTTTTGAAAATAACCACGGGCGCTTGCCATGGCCGGTGGAGAAAGGATTTATCTCAGATCAATTCGGTCGCCATCCGCACCCTGTATATGAAAAAGTGATGGTGGAAAATAATGGTATTGATATACGCACAACAGCAGGGGCTACTGCACGGGCTATATTTGAAGGTAAGGTGGTGAATGTATTTTCCGTGACCGGTGATAGCTGGATAGTAATAGTGAGCCATGGGCGCTACTACAGTGTATACAATGGCTTATCAAAAGTATATGTGAAGAAAGACCAGGAAGTACACACTAAAGAATCTATAGGTGTGGTGGGTAATAATGACGAAGGCGAACCTACCATAAACCTGCAAATATGGAAAGATCAGGGTAAGGGAGCGGGACAAATAAAGATAGACCCGGCGCCATGGATAGCGCGATAAAACAGATATTGTAATAAAACAAGAGCGGCCTGCATTGCAGGCCGCTCTTGTTTTATCTGAAGTACTGAATTAGTCAATAAGGATATTGCCGCTCATTTCCTGCGGAATGGCAATGCCCATATAGTGCAATATGGATGGAGCTATGTCGCCGAGCTTGCCAGGACGAATAGTGCCTTTATAATCGTTTGAAATAAGGAAGAGGGGAACGGGGTTTAACGTGTGCGCCGTATTTGGTGTGCCGTCTTCATTTATCATATAGTCGGCATTGCCGTGGTCTGCAGTAAGGAATACAGCATAGCCATTTTCAAGCGCAACAGGCACTATGCGTGATATGCACTCATCCACTGTTTCCACGGCTTTTATTACGGCACTCCAAACGCCGGTATGGCCCACCATATCTGCATTAGCGAAGTTCAGGCATATAAAGTCTGCGCTCTGGGCTTTTATCTCAGGCAATATAGTTTCTGTTACTTCGTAGGCACTCATTTGTGGTTTAAGATCGTAAGTGGCCACATCCCTTGGAGACTGGACCATCAGACGTCTTTCTCCATCAAACGGCTGCTCACGGCCACCGGAGAAAAAGAATGTGACATGGGGATATTTTTCTGTTTCAGCTATGCGTATTTGCGTTAGTCCGTGTGCGGCCAATACTTCGCCAAGTGTATTGTTCAGGTTGTCGTTGTCGAATATGACGCCTACGTTTTTGTATGTCCTGTCATATTCTGTCATAGTAATATAATGTAGATTAAGCGGATGCATGTTTTGCTCTGCGAAAGGCTGCTGCGTAAGCGCCATTGTTATCTCGCGGCAACGATCTGTGCGGAAGTTGAAACAAATCACTACATCGCCGTCTTTTATGGTAGCAAGTGGCTGGTCTGCGCTATCGCAAACAATGACCGGTTTAATAAACTCATCCGTTACGCCTGCCTCATAAGACTCCTGTATGGCAGCAAGCGCATCATGTGTTTTAGTACCTATGCCATGTACCAGTGCGTCGTAGGCAAGCTTTACGCGGTCCCATCTTTTATCACGGTCCATAGCGTAGTAGCGACCAGTAACTGATGCCAGCTTGCCACCTGTTTTTGACAGGCATGCCTGCAGCTCGGTTATAAAGCCATAGCCGCTTTTGGGATCAGTATCGCGGCCGTCTGTAAAAGCATGTACTGCTACATTCGGTACATCATTTTTCTGCGCCAGGATGCAAAGCGATTCCAGATGTTTGATATGAGAGTGAACGCCTCCGTCACTTACCAGCCCTATGAAATGAAGCGTTTTTCCGTTTGCTTTTGCTTCTTTTAAAGCATCCTGAAGCACTACATTTCTTTCCAGGTCGCCATCTTCAACTGCTTTGTTAATGCGTTGAAGTTCCTGATAAACAATGCGGCCTGCACCTATATTCAGATGCCCTACTTCGGAATTTCCCATTTGTCCCTCCGGCAGCCCAACAGCTTCGCCGCATGTCACGAGTTCAGTGTTTGGGTATTTGCCATAGAGAGATTTGACAAATGGAACGTTGGCGTGAGCTATAGCATCAGCAGCAGGCACTTTTCCATGGCCCCAACCATCCATAACAATAAGCATTACCTTTTTTGACATAGTGCGCAAAGCTACGATTTAGCCTGCTTATCGCCATTATAGTGTTATAAGTTTGTCTAAAGATTCATAACGATAAGACGATGGGTTTCTGGCTTGTTTTTTGATAGATACACAATAAATAATGAAAGGTTTTACCTTAGTGTCATGTACCTGAAGAAAATATTGCTTGTGGTATCCTGTGTATTTGTTTTTGCACAGGTAAATGCCCAGGCCCCTGTCGATGAGGTGTCAAGCGCCATAAAATATGGTAAGGCGAGTGAATTAATAAAACATTTTGATGATGTGGTACCGGTTACTATCAACAACACCCAGTCTACATATAGCCGTACCCAGGCAGAAATGGTTTTAAAGGATTTTTTCGGCAGGAATAACCCTACGGATATGGATATTCTGAGCTCCAATTCGGCAGATAATACATCAAAATTTATCGTTGGGGAAATGAAAACTGCGGGAGGTGGGAAATACAATGTTTATATCCTTTTTAAGCTAAAGGATAAGGAATATGTGGTACGGGAAATAAGATTTAATAAAGAATAATTAAAAAATATTGGTGACATAAAGAAAAAAGCTGCCATTTGGCAGCTTTAACTTTTTATTAAATATTTTTAGAACTTAAATTTTGTTCGGCGGGCTTTTTCATGATAGCGTATACTTCTATACCGAAACCTATGAGCATGACTATTGGCGCCAACGTAATACGGCGGAAGCTATATATCTCATCATACAGAAATTTATGTGGGTCAGGGCTTTTGCCACCGGCCATTAGCGCAAAGCCAATAAGAATAAGTGCCAGACCGCCAATCATCCACTTATAGTTTGTGCCATCGAAAAGAAATGCCTGTTGATTTTTAGGTGCTGCAGGTTTGGTAGGTTTAGCAGCTGTTTGTGGTTTTGCTTGTGATGTTGCCATGTTAAAAGAATGATTATAAAATAAGATTAGTAAAGATCGTCAACGTGTAGTTTCAGGTATTTAATAACAGAACGATGGGTGCTTATCATACATATGAGAACCCCCATCAGCACCATGCCAACCATTAAAACGGTGAGCATAGCTGTGTTCTTAAGCAGCCTCAGCTCCGGTAACTGTGCATAAGCAAATGATATTACCATCCATAAAGCCAGTACAGCTATCAGGCCGCTAATGAGACCATTGATAATAGCACGTCTGTCAAAAGGACGTGATATGAACCGGCGTGTAGCACCCACCATTTGCATTGTTTTTATAAGGAAGCGGTTGCTGAACATTGCCAGCCGCACGGTATTGTCGATAAGAAATATAACAACTATGAAAAGGATAACAGATATGACCGCCAGTATGATGCCTATTTTACGGAAGTTGCTGTTCATCTTTTCTACCACCACCTTAGGCCAGGTTACGTCACGCACTACATTGCTTTGCATTATGAATTGCCTTACTTTTTCAAGGCTGTCCTTGTTTACATATTCTGAATGCAATTTTAAAGCTATGGAAGAGAAAAGAGGATTATAGCCCAGCAGATCTACCGGATTTTCGCCTTCCACCTGGCTTTCCATTTTTATTGCTTCGTCTTTTGTAATAATGCGTGACTCGCGTACAAATGGCTGCGCATCAAGAATTGCTTTCATTTTCTGTACATTTTCATCGCGGGTATTGTCGTGAAAATTCACATTTACTTCCAGATCTTCCTTAAATGCACGGGTAAGCGCGCGGCCGTTAATGACCAGCCACCCGAGCGTGCCTAAGAGGAACAATACTAACGACACGCCTATTATAGCATATACATACGAAGGTTTTGCTTTTTTTCCTGTAGCCATTCTTACAACTTAATCGATTTTCAAAAATAGAAAAAGCAGCAAGATTTATTGCCTTTTTAAGAATAATTAAGATTAAAACATAAAGACTTATTATATAAGTTATGAATTTAGAGAATATAGCATATTATTGCATTATGGATAACGCATTAACAATGAGTTAAACTACAAGTATTATTTTAGAATATTTTGAGAGCAAAAAATTTCTTTTTATACTTGAGGAAATATGAATTATTTACCAACCCTTTTAACAAAAAAGACGTCTATAAAATATTCAGAATAAGGGCTTAAACGCATTGTAATTGTGATTATATTTTACTTACTCATTTGCAATTCATTGCGTTAGTTACTTCTATATTATACCGTATAAAGGCTTAGTATGTATATGATGAAACAGTTACCTCGTACCAGAAATCTATTCACATTACTGTTAGTTTCGTTACTATTTATAGCGAAAAGTGCCAGTGCTCAAACGCCTGCTGCGCCAACAATATCCGGGGATTCCGTGTATTGTTCCGGAGATTCAATAATACTGACTGCCAGCAGTACTGACCCTACTGCTTCCTTTAGCTGGACCGGTCCGGGCAGCTTTAGTGCATCTACAGCCACTATAAAAATTGCAAATGCAACAACATCGAACAGGGGTGCATATAGTGTAACTGCTACTGTAGGTACGGCTACATCTACTGCCTCTGTGGTAAATGTAGTAGTGCATGCACGCCCTTCTATTAGCGCTATAACATCTAATTCACCTGCATGTACCGGTGGTATACTTACGCTGGGCGTAACTGCAACAAGTGCTTCCGGCAGTCCTACATACTCATGGACGGGCCCATCTGCATTTGCATCGACCACTCAAAATCCGTCTCGTAGCGCAGCAACGCTCTCTATGAGCGGTGAATACTATGTGACAGTGACGGATAGCGGATGTTCTACCATTGACTCTGTTAGCGCAGCTGTACATACAACACCTTCGTTTACTTCAATAGCGTCAAACGCTCCAATATGTTCCGGTACGGCACTTAATTTAACGGTAACTGCTATTGCTTCAGGCGCGGCTACTTATTCGTGGACCGGTCCTGCAAGTTTCACATCAGCTGTACAGAACCCAACCATTACAACTACAACAGCAGCAATGCGCGGCTTGTACAAAGTGAAAGTAACAGACAGCGGCTGTACCGCTACAGACTCTATAGCTGTAAACATACATGCAACACCTACCTTTACTTCAATAAGCGGCACTACACCGGTATGTACCGGCACTTCATCGGTAATATCACTGAATGTAAATGCAACAACTGCATCGGGCAATCCCACTTATGCATGGACGGGCCCAAGAGGTTTTACATCAACAATAAAAAATCCTTCAATTAGTCCGGTTATCAATGGGATGGGTGGTGAATACTATGTAACAGTGACAGATAGCGGTTGTGCGGCTATAGATTCAACCCATGTTGATGTATACGTATTCCCGGTAATTTCTTCGGTTACGCATACTAACCCTACTGGTTGCACTACAAATGACGGTTCAATTACTTTAAGCGGGCTGCTGCACGTTACTACTTACAATGTTACTTATACAAGGAATGGCGTTCCTGTTGGGCCTATAAGCTTAACTACTAATGGCATCGGTGTCCTGAATATCCCTGGTCTTTCAGCCGGTCTTTATGATAGTGTAAAAGTAACCATTGGCGGTGCATGTACATCTGCCAATGCCGGTCCGGTAGTTATATCAAACCCTGCGCCACCTGCATCACCAACTGTAACTACTACAGCGGTAACGGCATGTAAAGGGGGTAAACTATATTTATTTGGCAGTGATGCCAGCACAAGTATAACCTGGTCATGGAGCGGCCCTAACAGCTTCACATCAACAGCCCAGAATCCCGTAATAAATAATGCTGTGCTTGCTGATTCAGGCATCTATTACACATGGGTCACCGATGCGAGCGGCTGTACTTCTGATGTGACAACGACATTTATACATATTAGCCCGGTAAACAGCCCTGTTATAACATCGGTAACCGGCACAAGCCCTGTTTGTACCGGCGCTACTCTTTCGCTGACTGTATCTGCTACACACGTGCCGGCAGCAACTACTACTTATTCATGGACCGGCCCGTCAGGATATACCTCAACAACACAAAATCCGACAAGATCGCCTGTTACTCCGCCAATGGCAGGTACATATATAATAACGGTGCAGGATTCAGGTTGTGTGGTGCAGGATTCAACACACGTGACCGTGTTAATATCACCTGTAATAACCTCTGTTACAGTTACCAATCCTACCACCTGTACTAGTAATAATGGTTCCTTGCAGTTGTTTGGCATGTTACACAGCACTGCCTATAGTGTATCATATACAAAGAATGGCGTACCTGTGGGTCCGGTAACATATACTGCCAACGGCGTAGGTACATTAACTATTCCTGGCCTTTCAACCGGTCTTTATGATAATATAACAGTAACACTTTCAGGTACCTGTACTTCTCCTAAGGTGGGACCGTATGTTATATCCAGCCCATCTGGGCCGGCTACACCCGTAATTACATCAAATAGTCCGGTGTGTCTGAACTCTACATTGAATGTATCAGCAACAGATGCGACTGCACCTGTGACCTGGAGCTGGATTGGCCCAAGTTCATTTACTTCTACCAGGTCAAGCTTCAGCATCAGTAATATCCCTTTTGCAGACTCTGGTGTGTATTATGTATATGTAACGGATACAAACGGCTGTGTTTCTAACACCGCTACTGTAGATGTATCAGTACTGCCGCTGCCGGCTAATCCAACAGCCGGAAGTAACTCGCCTATATGTGCGGGAAGCACGCTGAACCTGACATCCAGCTCTACAACTGCGGCAGCTACTTATTCATGGACAGGTCCATTAAGTTTCACTTCAACAACTCAAAATCCATCTATTACAAATGCTACTCCTAACATGAGTGGTAACTACATAGTGTATGCGGTATTGAATGGTTGTAAGTCAGCTAGTTCAAAAACTGTAAGTGTCACTGTAAATAAAATACCAGGTGTTCCTACCCTAGCCTCAAATACACCATGTTCAGGCCAGGGTTACGCACCTAACGTGCTAACACTAACTACCAGCGATACAACTTCTGGTGTAACCTATAAATGGACCGGACCAAACTCTTTCTCTGTAAGCTCAACAGCTACTACACAGAACAGAACGAACCCGCCAATGAATGACACCGGCTGGTATTATATATATGCGACACTAAACGGATGTAACTCCGGTGTCGACAGCTTGCATGTTAATATAATACCGACTCCGGCACCACCGGTACCAACTCCTTCATTGAATGTGTACTGCCAGTATAGCCCTACGGCTACACTCACAGCAACAGGTACTTCATTGAAATGGTATACTGCGGCATCAGGCGGTACACCACTACCTGGCGGAGCGCCAACGCCTGACGGCACTACACCTGCATTGAACATATGGTATGTAACGCAAACTCAAAACGGCTGTGAAAGCCAGGCAGCAAAAGATACTGCATTGGTGAAAGGGAAACCACTTGCTCCAAATGTTTCAGGCTCGCCTTATACATATTGCCAGGGAGACAATGCTGCTCCGCTGGTGGCGATAGGTGTTAACTTATTGTGGTACTCGTCACCGGTAGGAGGTGTAGGCAGCCCAATCACACCAACACCGTCAACCAATGCGTCGGGTACATTTGATTACTATGTGTCTCAAACAGTAAATGGATGCGAAAGTGACAGATCTCATATAGGTGTAACAGTGAAACCCAAACCTGTTATGCCCACTGTAGCATCTGTAACTTATTGCCAGGGCGATGTTGCAGTGCCGTTAAGCGCTGGTGGTGTTAACCTGTTGTGGTATAATGTATCTTCAGGTGGTGTGGGCATAACTTCTGCTCCAACTCCAATTACTTCTTATCCTGATACAGCTTACTATTACGTAACGCAGACCGTGAACGGCTGTGCAAGTGATAGAGCTGAGCTGCCAGTATATACTTATTACAAACCAAATGCTGTGATAGTGGCAGGCCAACCATATGTTTGTCAGCATGATACTATGAGCTTTACATACTATGGTAACGGCACCTCAGATGCTGCTTACAACTGGACCATGCCAAAAGGTGCTACTATAGTAGGTGGCACAGGTCAGGGACCAATAGTAGCCCGCTTCGATTCTGCAGGACATTACAATGTACTGCTGCAGGTAGACAACCATGGTTGTAAGAGTCCGCTTACTTCATATACATTGGACGTAAGGCTGGCGCCAATGGTACCGATTGTGTTGCAGAAGGAAGCTTGTCAAGGGGATCTTATTAACCTCTCTATAGGTAACCCGAATGAAACAATAGACAGCTTTGGCTGGGATTTCGGCGGTGCAAGCGTAGTATACGGCGCAAATGGCGGCGGTCCTTTCGGTCTTCGCTTCAATACACAAGGCCTATTTGTAGTAAAACTGGTAGCTGTAAGAGATGCTTGTCCTTCGGTAACTGAAATGGATACAATCTACGTTCATCCGCAAGCCGATGCTCATATAATGAGTGCGAGCAACTCTACTGTATGCTCGGGTGATAGTGTACACTTTACGGCAGAAAGCTACAACCCTGCGTATCTGTACCAATGGCAACCGGCATCTTATTTCGAAAACCACACTAACCAGGGTGATGTTTATGGATTTATAGATATGTCGGGATATGTGAAACTGTCTGTAACAACCGAATATGGCTGTACTTCTACAGACAGCATGCTGATAAAAGCTGAGCCATGTTGCGATGTATACTTCCCTAATGCCTTTACGCCGAATGGTGACGGTTTGAATGATGTGTTCAGACCATTGTCAAACGGACGCCAGCAGGTGAAAGATTTCAGGATAGCTAACCGCTGGGGACAGATAATGTACGAAAGTGTTGATCAGCATTCTGGCTGGGATGGTAAATTTGGTGGCGTGCCGCAGGATATGGGCTCTTACTTCTACTACATAGAGTATAAATGCTCTAATGGTAAGACCTATACCAAGAAAGGTGAAGTGGTGCTGGTGCGATAAAATTTTATTTTAAAAACAGTGAGGTGGCCGGGTTAAAACCTGGCCACTTTTTTATTGAATAACGCAATAAGAAACGCTTGAAAAAGTTTATTAGCTACTTATAACTTTGTGTACTTTAGCTCCCATTATTAACAATACATGCAAGATTTAAGACCATTTTTTGAAGAAGAACATTTTATTGAAACCAAGGCCCCGGATACCTATCAACCTTTGCAATGGGGGGCAAGCATACAATGTGCTACACAAGACAATTTTAACTGGGACGAAGCGGACATAGTACTGGTGGGTTGTGGCGAATGGCGAGGCGAAAACCCTGGAGCAGAATGGAGCGATGGACCTAACGCCATTAGGGAGCAGCTATACAAATTATATAACTGGCATCCGGGTATGAGAATAGCTGATGCAGGAAATGTGCGCCAGGGTGTGAGCCTGCAAGATACCCGTGCCGCCCTGCGCGAGGTGCTGTATGAGCTGCACCAGGCAGGTAAAACAGTGATAGTAATAGGCGGTTCTCACGACCTTACTATGGAACAATATGAAACGTTCCGAAAATCAGAACAGATGATAAATGCATCTGTAGCTGATATGCTAATAGACCTGGACGAAACAGAAGACCTGAACGCGCGCAGCTTTTTGATGAATATGCTAACCGAACAGCCAAATTTCATTGGTCATTACAATCATATAGGTTTTCAAAGCTACTATGCACATCCGCGTATGGTAGAGACGCTGGATAAGCTGCGGTTTGACTTCTTTAGGCTGGGTAAAGTGCGCGAGCATATGGAAGATATGGAGCCTGTATTGCGCACAAGCAACCTTTTTAGCTTCGATATATCTGCTATACGCTATAGCGATGCTCCCGTGAATGTACACGGTTCGCCTAACGGCTTTACCGGCGATGAGGCATGCATGTTAACACGTTATGCGGGCATGAGCAACAGCCTCACCTCATTTGGCATATACGGCTATGATACACGCAATGATATACACCGCATGACGGCGCGGCTGATATCGCAAATGATATGGTATTTTATAGACGGCTTCCAGGTGCGCAGAAGCGAAGCGAGACTTACTGAGCGCGATGAGTTTATATCATTCCACGTAAGCTTTACCGACAATGATACTGTGTTTCTGAAAAGCAAGCGTACCAACCGCTGGTGGATGAAATTGCCAAATCAGTTGTATGTACCGTGTTCGTACAACGATTACCTGATAGCCAGCAAAGATGAAATACCTGAACGCTGGCTGCGAGAACAGGAACGCCTGCTCTAAGTATTAAGCAAATAGCATAATTTTGTATATGCAAGCCATCAGCAATTAGCCTGATGGTTTTTTCATTATCGAAATAAAACAGAACAAGAGATACATTGATAGAAAAGCAAAATATAAGTGAAGAACGAGCCATACTGGTGGGACTGATATACAAGACCCAGACAGAGACAATGGTGAACGAATACCTGACAGAATTGAATTTTCTGGCAGAGACTGCAGGTGCTGTAACCCTAAAAAGGTTTGTACAAAAGCTACCGCACCCTGATAGCAAGACTTTTTTGGGAAAAGGGAAGCTGGAGGAAATAAAGGAGTATGTGCAGGCGAAAGGCGTGAATCTTGCCATATTTGATGATGAGCTAACAGGTTCGCAGATAGGTAATATATCAGACGCGCTGGGTATAAAGGTGATAGACCGAAGCGACCTGATACTGGACATATTTGCACGCCGGGCCAAAACAGCCCAGGCTAAGGTGCAGGTGGAGCTAGCCCAATATCAATATATATTGCCCCGCTTGCGCGGCATGTGGAAGCACCTGGAACGCCAGGGCGGCGGTATAGGATCGAGAGGACCTGGGGAAACGGAAATAGAAACGGACCGCCGATTGGTAAAAGACAAAATATCGCTACTGCGTAAACGGCTGCAGGAAATAGACAAGCAAGCCAGCACGCAACGACAGGAACGCGGCACCTACGTGCGTGTAGCCTTGGTAGGCTATACGAATGTAGGGAAGAGCACATTAATGACTTTGTTGAGCAAATCTGAGGTCTTTGCAGAGAACAAATTGTTTGCAACGCTGGATACTACTACGCGTAAAATAGTATATGAGCAAACACCGTTTTTGCTAAGCGATACTGTAGGTTTTATCAGAAAGTTGCCGCACCACCTTGTAGAAAGCTTTAAAAGTACCTTGGATGAAGTGCGCGAGGCAGACTGTTTACTGCATGTGGTAGACATATCGCACCCGGCATATGAAGATCAGATGGGTGTAGTAAATAAGACATTGCAGGAAATCGGCGCGTTTGACAAGCCGGTACTTACCATTTTTAATAAAATGGATCTATACGAAGAAAAAGTATTTGACCCCTGGCTGGACGACGAAGTGAAGCAGGATATGCTGGTGCAGCTGAAAGAAAGGTGGGAGCATTTAACGAACGGAGAGTGTGTTTTTATATCAGCCACGGAACGCAGAAACATAGACCAGCTGCGGGAAACGATATTAAATAAGGTGAAAAAACTGTACGAGGAGCGCTACCCATACCTCACCAAATTTTACTGATAAGGATTAGTTACTTTAATATTAAAAAATTGCTAAACTGTATTGGTTTGGCACATAATTTTATTTTTGCTATGCTAAGTAGTTGAAAAATTATTTAACTTACTTGTGTTAAAGAAGTATTAAAATTTTAAAGAGCTAATAACAGAGACTATGAAACAAAAAACGCGAGAGTTATTGGTAACAACAAAGGTGGCGCAACACTGGCAAGACGACTTTGAACACAAGGTAGATGAGCTTATGGCACTGATCAGTAAGATAGACAATGAGCAGGGGGTGGAAGATGCCTCAGAAACAATGGATGTATACCACAATTCCACCAGGAAGTCAAAAGGGGCAAGTAGAAAGAAGCCAGTGCAGCATGATAAACCCTTTGCTTTTCTTGTATTTCGTAATTAAAAAACTAATCGAGCGCATTATTGATAAAATCTACTAACGGTTTCATTGTTACAAATACCTTCTCACATTGCGCTGTAAAGCCTTTGTCAGTAAGTTGCGTATCATCCAGTTTGTGCTGTACTACGTAGCTTTTCATCTTGAGATAATCAAGCGCAGGGTTATCTTCAGTGTAACCTAAAGGAGCCTTCTTCAGTTGCTCTCCTTCTACTTTACCAAACATTTTCTTAAAGGCAGCGGCATTGACTATCTTCTTAAAGTCATTAAAATTGTAGTCAATTTCCTGCCTTATTTTTTTCAGTGCATCATTTTCCGGCATCCATATACCACCTCCTGCAAATACTTTACCGGGCTCCAGGTGTAGGTAATAGCCTGCCGCCATTTCCTTTTTACCACTGCGACTGAACGCAGCGCTGAAGTGTGCCTTATAAGGTGTTTTATCTTTTGAAAAGCGAACGTCACGGTAGATGCGGAAAATGCAGTCTTTAGCTTTTTGATCGGCAAAAGCCGGATCTATAGATTTGGTCAGCTTTTGCAGTAAAGCAGTAACGGCTTCTTCAAAGTCTGTTTTTGCTGCGTCGTATTCTTTTTTATGACCATCAAACCACGGCTTGTTATTGTTTTTAGCAAGTTGTTTGAGGAAAGTAATAGTTGCAGGCTGCATCATGGCTGTTCGTTGTGTGTGGTTTATTATAACGATAAAGCTATAGCAATTTAATCACAACAGCTTTTTTTGGACAGAAAAAAAGGAATTGCAATTTCCGGGTTAATTTCTTGCAGATCTGCACAGAACGCCTCTGGCCGTATAGGCGAAATTACGATGCTATTTTTACCCGCTTCTACCTGCAGGCGACCGTTTATAGAAAAAGCAGGCGCACTAAGCAAGCTACCTGTAGCGCTTATGCCAGAGATGTCTTTTACAGGAATAATACGTTTTCCAAAAATGCCAATGGCAACAATGAGGTTGCCACCATCTACAATATAATAAGTAGCAAAATAGAGATAGATGGCGAATAAGATGATAAAGGAAATGATGGCGACACCAATATAGTCGTCGTGATATAATGCTGCGAATAGTGGTATAAGGAGCGCGCATAATACTACGATATAGAGCGTACCGATTTTCGAACGATATATCTTTCGCATATTGCTACCCACTTAGGAATTAATTTTCTTAAAGCTGCAGAATAGGAAGTTTTGCGTGGTATTAAACGGCGTAGTATGGTCTTCCGTTATGCAA